>Ga0209121_10002038_pt1 | contig 20827 bp, 23 predicted proteins | sample Cruoilmetagenom3_FD_187292 | JGI IMG/M metagenome (GOLD analysis project Ga0209121, IMG submission 187292) | Oil polluted marine microbial communities from Coal Oil Point, Santa Barbara, California, USA - Sample 3 (SPAdes) (version 2) | ecosystem: Environmental > Aquatic > Marine > Oil seeps ...
GCACCAGCTGCCAATCCACAAGATGCCATCCCAACCATAATCTTTGGCTTTGATGGGTATAAAGATGAAAGACCTTCTTTTCTTAATTTTTCTAAATCTTTATAATCTTTTATTTTCATATTATTTTTTATACTTTTTTAATATTTTAGATATTTTTTTTGAATCCATACGACCATAGGTATCTTTACCAACTACTATAACGGGGGCTAAACTACAACATCCAACACATCTAACAATTTCAAGTGTAAATTTCCCATCTGTTGTGGTTTCACCCTTTTTTATTCCATATTCCCTTTCTATTGCTTCTCTAATTCTTTTAGATCCTCTTACATGACAGGCTGTACCATCGCATGAATTTATAATTATTTCACCTTGTGGTTTCAATCGGAATTGTGAATAAAAAGTTACCACCCCAAATACCTGATGATACGGAAGCTTCATTCTCTCAGAAATTGTCTTTAAGATATCAACTGGTAAATAGCTTAATTCATCCTGTGATTTTTGTAAAATAGGGATCAATCCCTCATTCTTGTCAACCATATCATCTATTATTTTGTATATTTTTTCTATTTCCAAATTGTTATCTTCCATTTATTTCTTAAACATTAATTTCTTTTGTTATTTCATTTGCTTTTTTAAGATCATTTAATGTGTTTATATTGAAAAAAGATAAAAACTTAGAGTCATATCTTCTAATCTCTTTATTTTTAACAAATTTTACATTTACATCTGAAAAAAAATCAATAATTTTTAAATTATTTGCATCTAATAGTCTCTTTATTGGTTTTAAGCATTTCTTAGAATAAGTTGCATGTATTGGTTCAAGAAATTTATCTATTTCTGGTATTACCACATCATATTCTTGAGAGTAAGAAATAATATGTTTAATAAGAGGCGTGTTCAAAAAGGGCATATCGCAAGCGATAACTAATATAGATTTGTTTTTTGCAATATATAGCCCAGTATAAATTCCGCCTAATGGTCCCTTGTTTTTAATTATGTCCTTTGATAATTTTACATTTAAATAGTAAAATTTCTCAGGAGTATTTGTAACTATTATTAACTCATCACTGAGTTTCCTCATCTTATCAACAATCAGATTTATTAATATCTTATTTCCAACTTTAAGAAAGGCTTTATTTTTACCAAATCTTTTACTTTTTCCACCAGCCAATATCACTGAGCTTATTTCACACATAGTATATTTACCTTTGTTATAGATTGGCTTTTTAATATCTATAGTTAAATTCTTTATAAATATGCGTTACTAATAAATAGTTAACACTTTTAATATTGTCCTTAATTTTTCCCCCTCCCCTATTTTTCTATAAGGGGAGGGGGAAATGAAGCCTTCTTAACATAAAAAGTTAAAATAATATAATTATTTCATATTATTCTAACTTAATCAAAATTATTAATACTCTGACTTTTTTAATCAATTTTATCTTCTTTTATTATTACATCTCCAACTTTAACTTCGCCAGGTTTTATGACTTTTGCAAATATTCCCTCATTAGGCATAATGCAATCACCAATTTTATAATAAATTGTACAAGGGCGTGGACATATTTTCCCTTTCTGTGAAACCTCAATTATGACTTCATCTCCTATTCTTAACCTATTTCCAATAGGTATTTTAAATAAGTCAATCCCTTCAGTTGTTATATTCTCAGCAAAAGAACCACTACTTACATTAAGACCTTTTTTCTTTAACTTATTTATACTTTCCTGAGCTGATAAGCTCACTTGGCGATGTCCCTTGCCTGAATGGGCATCTCTTTTTAGACCAGAAGAGTTAATTCGACAAGATTTGATGGGTTTCTTAGAAATTCCCTTGTGTTCACTTATATTAATAGAAACTACTTTTCTTTTGTTTTTATTATATTTTTTATTTAATTCTTCCATATAAAATATAATTCAAAAACTTAATACCTTTTTACTATATCTAATATTTTACCTTTTGAAGAGTGAATTTCTATATATATTGGCATCTGCCCTAAAGCATGTGTTGAACATGAAAGACACGGATCATAGCATCGAATTGCTGCCTCTACACGATTTAGTAATCCTTCACTTATCTCTTTACCACTTATAAACTGTTTTGCTACCATATCAACTGATTTACTCATTGCCCAATTGTTATGTCCTGTAGCAACTATTAGATTAACCTTCTGTATCACACCATTTTCATCTGTTTTGTAGTGGTGAAATAGTGTTCCTCTGGGTGCTTCTAATGTTCCTACTCCTTCGCCTATGATTTTAGTCGATTCAGCTCTTAGATCTGTTGAGAGAATATCAGAATCCTCTAAAATTTCCCTTGTCCTCTCTGCAGCATACAGAACTTCTATCAATCTGGCATAATGGAAATATATTGAACCTTCAACAGGTTTACCATTATTTATAGTCTTAAATATTTTAAGTTCTTCATTAGCTAATGGTGTGCTTATTTTTTTACAAACATTTAATCTTCCCAATGGACCTACTCTATAAGAACCTTTTGGAAATCCTTTCTTTTTATAGTAAGGGAATTTAAGATATGACCAATCTTCAACATGTTCAGCAATGTAAGAGAGATAATCATTGCCATTAAACTCCTCAAGTAGACTACCTTCATTGTCAATCAGTCTTACATCTCCATCATATATCTCAAGTGCACCATCCTTTACTAGCCCCATGTAACCTGATTTAAAGCTTGCAAAACTATCCACTAATTCTTTGTTTTTCCCTATCCAATCTTTAGCTATCTCAATTGCTCTTTTGGCTGAATTTATAACATATTCAACTTCTCCCAGAATTTTATCTCTACCTTCGACCGATAAAGCCCCATTAACACCTCCTGGTACAGCAAAAATAGGGTGGATTTTTTTTCTTCCTAAAATTTCAATAATTTCCTGTCCAAATTTCCTCAATTTTATTGCAACAATAGCCAATTCTGGGTTTTTTTCTATTATTCCAAATATATTTCTTATTTTAGGATCAGCGTCAAATCCTAAAAGAAGGTCTGGGCTTGCAAGATGAAAGAAATGCAGTGAATGAGATTGAATAAATTGACCCATGTGCATTAGTTCCCTGAGTAATTTCCCAGTTTTTGGTATATCAACTCCGATAATTTCATCACAAGCCTTTGCTGATGCTAAGTGATGGCTAACCGGGCAGATTCCACATATTCTTTGAGTTATCTGGGGCATCTCAAAGTACAATCTTCCTTCGCAAAATTTCTCAAATCCTCTAAATTGATTTACATGAAAAAGTGCTTTTTCCACATTTCCTTCATCATCAAGATGAATTGTTACTTTTGCATGTCCCTCTATTCTTGTTATAGGTTCTATTGTTATTTTTTTGCCCATTAATTACCCCCTACTGATATATAAATTCTTCAAAATAAGATTTAATTTTCACCTAAAATTTAAAAATATTAAAATACAATATATTAAACCTTAAAATAATAGGAATTTATCCTATTTAATTTTAAAAATAGAACATTATAATTTTTGCAAGAATTTCCTTATGATATAAGTTATTGTTTTTGAACTTATTTAAAGTTTAAGATACTTTTTAATTGCTTAATCATAGTGTAGTAATTTTCCCTCAAGAATTGGTATTCTTCCATTTATCAATTCGTTTAAAGCATAATATATTGAATCGGCTGATGGTGGGCATCCAGGTATATAAACATCTACTTTCGCTACTCTGTTTACACCTGATACTTGATCAGTTAATTTTCCTAATTCTTCTGCTTCAGGTATCTTTCCTTCAGTAGTACTTTCTGTTTCTATATAACCTCTTTTTAAAACTTCTTCTTTAGAAATAAAATTCCTTAAATTACATATTCCACCGAATACAGCACAGTCTCCAAGTGCTATAAGTATTTTGCACCTTTTCCTCATCTCTTTTGCTGTTTTTTCCTGGTCTGAATTTCCAATTCCACCTGATAGTATTCCAACATCAACTCCTTCCTCTGGTGGATGTTTTAAATCAGTTAATGGACTGGACGTTATCTCAACATATTTAAGTAATTCTAATATCCTTTCATCAATATCAAGTAAAGACATGTGACAACCAGCACAACTCTCTAACCATTCAGTAGCAACTTTTACTTTAGCCATATTACCTCCCTTTTAAGCTTGGTTTAGAGTTATATATTTAAAGTTTTTAAATATATATAAAAATCAAAATTCTTATTATATAGTTTTATCGAATAAATTAATTTAAAGAGACACGCCTAATTTCTCCGCTAAATTTATCATTACCTCTCTATCCTCTTTAATCTCTGGTGGCGGAGTAATTGATCTATTTATATTTTGTTTTTTACCCTCCAAATTGGTATAACTTCCCGACCTTTCAGCCCAAGTCAACGAAGGAATAATTACATCTGCTTTTTGGCTTATAATATTTTCATAACTTGTTTGAAGAATTATGAATTCTGATTCATCTAACTTGTTTGATATCTTGCTAAGAGATCTGTCATTTTCATCCGTTGTAAATATATATAGATATTTAGCCTTTATCGGTTCAAAATCTCGCTTTACTTCTAAACTATATGCACCATAGCTATTTGAACCTGGCAATAAACCTATTAAGTTCGTCTTCCCGGTATACTTTGAAATCCAACTCTCTATATTTATACCTATGTTATATCCAAAAATTATACTAGTTTCTTTAGCTCTACTAATTTCTTCATCAATCTTTTCAAGATCTTTCTCACTATATATTAATTTTGCATAAGATTGTACATTTTCCCCTTCCGTATCAACTAAGATCAGATTTGAACCTTTTATAACTGCTCTTTTTACCAACGATCTAACTACTTTACTATCCCTTGTAAAATCTGCTCCAATTACTATTATCAGGTCTGACTTTAAAATTTCATTTAATGACCCCTTACATTTTAAGGTTGAGACAGGTCCATGTAACATTCCTATATTTTCACTATTAAATACATTATTTATTAGTTTCTTGAATATAATAATGGTTTCTGTTGTCGCTATTGCTGAAACTAAACCTAATATATCTTCGCCATCAATTCCAACTAATCTATTAGCTATTATATCTATTGCTTCCTCCCAATTCGATTCTTTTAATTCACCGTTCACTCTTACCATTGGTTTTAAATATCTCTTTCTCTCTTCATATAGTGGTTCAAATCTTCCTATGTCACATAATAGACCGTTGTTTATATTTGAATCATAATCACCATTTATTCTTAGAATATGATTTGCTCTTGTAACTACTTCTATTCCACAACCGATACTACACTGTGAGCAAACAGTTTTTGTAAATTCACAATCTTCAGATCTACCAATATAAGGACTTTTTCTATCAAATATTGCTCCTGTTGGACAAACTTGGACACAACTACCACAGGAGGTACAAGTTGATTCATTAAGAATTGAATTCAAATCGATGTTTACCATTTTTTGCCAGCCTCTTTCTCTGAAATCTAAGGTGTGGTTACCTTCTAGTTCATCACATACACGAACACATCTTCCGCATAAAATACATCTATTGTGATCAATTACAATGTATTTATGAGATGCATCAATTGGAAGTTTGGGGAATAGGAGAGGGTATCTTATATAATCTATTTTAAATTGATAAGCAAGATCTTGTAGCTCACAATCACCACTCATCTCACAAAACATACAAAAATGATTTCTTTCAGCTAAAAGTAATTCTAAATTAATCTTCCTAAGATTATTTAATTTTTCAGTATCTGTTTTTACAACCATCCCTTCTCCAGCTTGTGTAGTACAGGCTGTATTTATTGCTACTCTTTCTTCACCTATTTCTACTATACACATTCTACAAGCTGCTACATCCGTAAGACCTTTGAAATGACACAAAGTTGGAACATCAATCCCATTTTTTTCACAGACATCTAAAATTGTATCACCAGTTTCCCCTTTTACTTCCTTCCTGTTTATAGTAAGTGTAATTTCTGCCAAGTTGCTCTACCTCCTTAACCAAATATTTAAATAACGAATATCCTATAAATTAAAATTAATTTTTATATAATAGTTGAGTATTAACAATTAAATATTAAAGCATTAAATTTTTGAATAAATCATAATCACATATTATGATCAAAAAAAAATTCCATTATTTATTTTGATTTCCTCAAATCTCACATACACCCAGGGGGCATTTCTTATCAAATATATGAGTCTCAATTTCTCCCCTGAAATGTTTTATTGCACTTAAAATAGGAACTGCAGCTGCCTGACCTAATCCACAAAGTGAGGTTGCAGCCATAGTTTTACTTATATCTTCCAACATAGAAATATCTGTACTTAAACCACCACCTCTGGAAATTCTTTCTATAATTTTATATATTTTTGTTGTCCCTACTCTGCATGGTACACATTTCCCGCAAGACTCGTAATTAAAGAAGTGAGTTAAAGGTTTTAATAAATCAACTATGCAGTTTGTTTCATCACAAATAAGTAATGCCCCTGAGCCTAAAGCTACTCCTGCTTCTATCATGCAAGCATAATCCATTGGTACATCTAACATAGATTCAGGAATAATTGAACCTGATGTTCCACCCGTTTGAGCTAACTTAAACTTCTTGTCTCCTGGAATTCCATCACCATAGATATTTATTACATCTCTAAGACTTATCCCCATTGGAACTTCTATTAATCCTTTATTATTGATATTACCTAAAATTGTGTATACTTTTGTTCCAGGACATCTCTCAGTTCCAAACCTTTTAAACCAATCTGCACCATTTCTTATTATTGGAGGAACATTTGCAAATGTCTCCACATTATTAACTACTGTTGGTTTTCCCCATAAGCCATGTGTAGGAGGATAAGGAGGTCTAAATCTAGGTTCACCTCTTTTTCCCTCAATTGATTCAATTAATGCTGTTTCCTCACCACAAACATAGGCACCAGCACCTTTGTGTGTCTTAATTTCGAAATTGAAATCAGAACCAAAAATATTTTCTCCTAAAAATCCCATATTACGAGCCTGATTTACAGCATTTTCAATTCTCTCTATCACAAGCTCATACTCTCCTCTGATGTATATATAACCTATATTAGAACCTACCGCATATCCCACAATAACCATTGCTTCTATTATTCTGTGAGGATCACCTTCAAGAATCAATCTATCTTTAAATGTTCCTGGTTCAGATTCATCAGCATTTGCAATTATATATTTGGGTTCACCTTTTGCCTTTTTAGTAAATTCCCACTTAAGACCTGTTGGAAATGCAGCTCCTCCCCTTCCAAGCAAATTAGAATTCTTAATAACTTCAATTACCTCGTCAGGTTTCATCTCTTTAACTACTTTACCTAAGGCTACATAACCATCATTGGCGATATACTCCTCTATCAATTCTGGATCTATAAGACCAGCATTGGAAAGCACAATCCTTGCTTCTTCTAACTCAGGTTTTTTTGGTAGCCAGGGTAATTCCTTAATTAATCTTTTTACTAGTCTTCCTTTAAGAAGGTGCTCCTCTACTATCTCATCAATGTCTTCAACTTTAACAGGGGCATATACTACCTTTTCAGGATATACTAATATAACTGGAACTTCTTTAATTTGGCCCAAAGTACTCATCTCCAACACCTTTACTTCTTGATCCAATTTGTATTTTTTAAGCTTATCAATCAGTGCGTCCTTTACTTCTATTGCCCCTTTTAGAATACTAAAACTATCAATAGATACTATTACATGAGCACGATAAAGAGCCATATAATTTACCTCCTAAAAATTTTTAAAATTATTAATATTTTTACTATTATAATCTTTAATATTTTGTAATATTTTAGCTTTTTAAGATTTCTCAATTATTTATTTTTAATTTGCAATCTATTTATAATTTGCTAAAATTCTTGGAATATCCTCGGGTTTCAAATTCCCATAAACATCATTATTTATTATCATCACTGGTCCTACTCCACATATTCCAATACAGCTCGTTGTTAAAATTGTAAATTTTCTATCCTTTGTTGTCTTACCTATCTTTATTCCTAATTCCTCCTCAAGTGATTCTAAAACTTTTGATGCTCCAACAACATGACAGGGGGCATTCTCACAGAATCTTATTATATTTTCACCTAAGGGTTCAGTCGCAAGCATTGTGTAAAAAGAAGAAGTACCATAAATTCTACTTAAAGGTAAATCGAACAATTTTGAAACCTGTTTCAAAACCTGTTTTGGCAGATATCCATATTCACTATTTAATTCACTTAAAACTTCTATTAATTTTTCGGGGTTATTCCCATGTTTTTTCATAATTTCATTGGCTTTTTCTAAATTTATTTTTCTTTCCATACTATTCCTCCTCTAAATCACAACGTAAATATCTTTTTGCTTTAAATATCATTGAATCTTCTTTACTGGTTATTTTTGACTACATATATTTTTTGCATCTTATTAATAATTTTTATTTTTTAAAATTATTATTTTGTATAAACAGCATCAAATTTGCAAACATCTCTACAAGTACCGCATTTTGTACAAAGTTCTATATCTATTTTATGAGGTTTCTTTTTTTCTCCAGATATTGCATTTACAGGACAATTCTTTAAACAAAGCCCACATCCCTTGCATTTTTCTTCATCAATATAGAAAGTTATCAAAGGAATACATTGTCCTGCTGGACACCTTTTATCAACAATATGTGCTACATACTCATCTCTAAATAATTTTAATGTACTTATTACTGGACCAGGAGTTAACTGTCCCAATGCACAAAGAGAGGCTTGTTCCATAAATTTTGCCAAATTTTCTATTTCATCTAAATCTTCTAATTTTCCTTTTCCCTCTGTTATATTATTTAGAATTTCATACATTTTCTTCCCACCAACTCTACATGGCACACACTTCCCACAAGATTCATCTGTAGAAAATTTTAAAAAATACTTAGCGAATTCCACCATACATGTATCTTCATCTACAACAATCATTCCACCTGAACCCATAACTGCTCCTGTCTCCTTCAGAGATTCATAATCTATAGGTGTATTTAATGATTCAGTAGAAAGACAACCTCCTAAAGGTCCTCCTGTCTGTACAGCTTTGAATTTTTTTCCTTTTGGTATACCTCCACCTATATCAAAGATTATTTCACCCAGAGTTATTCCCATCGGAACTTCTATAAGACCAATATTATTTATCTGACCTGTTAGTGCAAAGACCATAGTCCCTTTACTTGTTTCTGTTCCAATACTTGAAAACCACTCCCATCCATTCAAAATTATTCTTGGAACATTGGCATATGTTTTTACATTGTTTATGTTGGTAGGCATACCCCAAAGCCCTTTTACTGCTGGATAAGGAGGTCTTGTTCTTGGTTCACCCCTTCTTCCCTCTATTGATGCCATAAGAGCAGTTTCTTCACCACATACAAAGGCTCCAGCTCCTTCTTTTATAGTAATTCGAAATGAAAAATCACTCCCTAAAATATTTTCACCAATCAAGCCATAATCCATTGCTTGACTTATTGCAATTTTAAGACGACGTATAGCTAAAGCATATTCTGCACGACAGTAGATAAATCCTTCATTAACACCAATAGTATAACCTGCAATAAGCATTCCTTCTATTACACTGTGGGGGTCTGCCTCTAATATACTTCTGTCCATAAAAGCACCAGGATCACCTTCATCAGCATTGCAAATTATATATTTTTTCTCTCCCCTTGCATTTTTTGTGAATTCCCACTTTAATCCTGTTGGAAAACCAGCACCACCCCTTCCTCGTAGACCTGATTTTTTAATTTCTTCTATTACGTTTTCAGGGCTCATCTCAAAAAGTGCTTTTCCTAATGCCTCATATCCTCCTTCAGCAATATATTCATCAATATTTTCAGGATCTATCAAACCACAATTTTTTAAAATAACCCTCTTCTGTTTCTTATAAAAAGGAATCTCACTATAATGAGTAACTAATTGAGCAGCAATAGGATCTTCATACAGTAACCTTTCAACGGTTCTCCCCTTTATAATAGTTTCCTCTACAATCTCTGCTACATCGTCAGGTGAAACTTCGCAATATAGTATTCCTTCTGGATAAATAATCATTAATGGCCCTCGGGAACAAAACCCTGGGCATCCAATTTGGACTATTCTAACTTCATTCTCCAATTTTCTTTTAATCAGCTCTTCTTTTAAAGCTTCTATTATCATAGGAGAGCCAGGGCATCCACTTGACCGACATATTAATATATGACTTCTATAAATTCGATGCATAATATTATTCCTCCTACTGAATTACAAATTTAACCTCTACTTATAACCCATTCATCTATTATGTTGCCTTTGATTAAGTGTTCTTCTATCAATTTAGGGACCTTTTCCACATCAATTTTTCCATAAGTAATTCCTGGTTGACCTCCTCTTTCAATTGTAACTAAAGGTTCCTCAGCACATAAACCAATACAACCTACAGTGATAACATTTGCATCAATTTTTCTTTTTTCTAGTTCATTTAATATTGCATGCATTACCTCTCTTGCTCCAGCAGCTATTCCACAAGTTCCCATCCCTACTGTTATTTTTGTGCTAGTGCTTTCTCTCACCCTCATAGATTTAATTGCTTCTTCCCTTAACTTTCTAAGTTCTTCTAAAGATTTAATTTTTGGCAATCTAAACACCTCCATTTTTATATAACTCTTTAAAATTATACTTAAGATAAGATTTTAACCATTTTATAACATTAATATTTGCTAAAGGTATGTTACCTAATATTTTTTTTATTTTCTTTGTATTAAATTCAAATTTTTTATTATCTACCTGATGATGATAGAAAAGATCTATTTCTTTATCTGAGCAAATAATAGCTACTATGGTACTTACCATGTCACCAAGGGGTTCTCTATCAATATGACTATGTTTAAAAGTAGCAGTGATTTTTGTTCCTTTTTCCTTTTTTGAAGTAATTTTGAAATCACCATTGCAATTTTTTGCTGCTGCCGAAAAAAGTGGTAATCCCAATCCTACATGTCTTGTTTTTCTGGTTGTTTTAAAAGGGTCAAGAACCTCTTTCAAAAATTCTGGAGTTATTCCTTTTCCATTATCTTCTATCTCAATGATTAATTTATCTTGATCAAAATCTTCTATTATATTTACATATACTTTGTTTGCATCAGCCTCAATTGAATTCTGAACTGCATCTAAAATGTGTAAAGATAACTCTCTCATTACCTAAATTCTTAGTTTCATTTTAAGTTATTAATAATATTCTTTAGCTTATTTTTGGTTATTTTACCTAATATTTCATTATTTACTACTATCGCCGGAGAAACGGCACAGCACCCTAGACAATATACGGTTTCAAAGGTAAATTTATAATCATCAGTTGTTTCCCCTGGTGATATTCTTAAGTCTTCTTTTATAGTTCTAATTAATTTTGAAGAACCTTTCACATGACAGGCGGTTCCATCACATATCTTTATTATATTTTTCCCTCTTCTTGTTCTATAGAATTGAGCATAAAAACTAACTACTCCATATACACTGCTTTTTGGTACTTTTATTTTTTTTGCAATCTCATCTAATGCTTCGTTTGGAAGGTAACCATATATATCTTGTGTTTTTTGTAAGATCGGAATTAATGCTCCCTTCTCCCCTCCATACTCACTTACAACTTCATCAATTTTGCTTAAATCAATAACCTCTTCCACTAAGTTTTCTCCTTTCTGTGTTTTTTCAAGCTTACCTTTCTCCCATTTTTATTTAAAAAAGCCAATTTTAACCCATCTAAAGTTGGTTTTTCTATCCAAAATACTGTTCTAGTTGAAAGCTCCGATAGCCTATGAGCATCACCTGATGAAATAATTGTATAATTTTTTAATTCTTCGTGATTTAGTAATATATCATAAATATCTGCTTTCGAGGATATTTCTATAGCTAAAAAATTTAATTGGGGGGGTATAAATCCTAAGTTCGATATGATGCTATAGAAAGGTCTATCAATATGTGCAGGATAGCATATTCCATCCAATTCTCTCACTTTTTTTACTACATCCTCTATGGATAAATATGTTGCTGTAAGAAGAAGTCTTTCGTTTTTCCTTATAAATTCACCTTTTGAATTAACAACTAATTGTACACCAAATGTTTCTTCTTTATTTTTTAAATTTGGAAGATTTCTGTATATCGTTTTTTGTAATTCTAAAGTTTTTTCTGGGTCATCAAATATACATATTATATGAACTTCCTCTCTTGTTTCAACCTCTATCCCAGGAAAAACTTTAATTTTTGTACCAGTTGCAGCTTTAATAACTGCTTTAACATTCTCAGCTGAATTGTGGTCGGTTATTGCTATAATATCAATTTTTTTACTTAAAGCTTTATTTATAATTAACTTTGGAATCATTTCAATCTCAGCACAAGGTGATAGAACTGTATGAATATGTAGATCAGCCACATATGGCTTAATCATTCATTATCCTCCTATCACCCCCATTTTGTAAAGTTTCCCAACAATGTTAAATGTTGAATCAGTTGTATCAAATATGGTAATATCTTCTCTTTCAGCTCTACTCAAGGTTTCTTTTTCGATCTTTTTTCCTCCAGTAACTACTATTGCAGATAGTTCTAATAATGATGCTACAGCAACTATGTTAGGATGGGATTGTATAGTTATCCATATATTTCCTTTTTTTGCATTTGCCATTACATCACTTAATAAATCTGACGAATATCCACCGGTTACCTCTATGTTTAAATGTTTTTTGGCTGTTTTTATTTTTAGCGATAATTTATATTTAATCTCTCTTAATGTCATACTTCCTCCTTCTAATTCGTGATTCATATTATTAATAATAACTCCTAATTTCAATTTGTGCTTTATTTTATAAATTAATAATAATTTTTAATTTAGTTCCTTTTCCCACTTCTGATTCAAGATTCATTTCATCTGCACAATTTTTTATGTTAATAAATCCTAATCCTGTACCAAATCCCAACTCCTTTACCCAATCTGGTGCTGTAGAAAAACCACCAGTAAGAGCTTTTTCTACATCAGGAATACCGGGTCCATTATCATTTGCTTCAATTTTTATTCTCTCTTGATTAATGTCTGCAAATAACTCCCCCCCCATCAGAATGTATTATGAGATTCATTTCTGCTTCATATGCAGCAACAGCAACCCTTCTAACAATGTTTGGTTTTATTCCTAATCCTGCTAATGATTTCTTTATTTCTTGTGCTGCCTCACCTCCATGAACAAAATCATTTCCAACTACATAATGTCTTACTATAATATTAGTATGCTCTGTAACTATGTCTTTAAAAATATCAACATTTTTATATTTTTGTAATTCATTCGCATGATAATCTACCTCTATCCTTCTAAGAAGTCCTCTAATAATATCTTTCTGTGTTAATATTCCAATTAGTTTTCCCTCTCTATTTAAAATAGGAAATCTTCCAAAATCGTATTTATTAAACTTTTTTACTGCATTAATAATAGGTTCATCTTCATATAAGGTTATTACATTTTTTGTCATTTTTTCATGAACTTTTGCATCCATTTCACATTTTGCAAGTGCTTTTATAAGATCTTCTATACTAATTATCCCAACCATTAACTCCTCATCCATTACTGGTGTTCCTGATATACAATTTTCTCTTAGAATATTCCTTAGGTCTTTTATAGATTGACCAGGTCTTATTGTTATGACTTCCTTTGTCATAGCATCCCTTATCCTTAACTCATATACAAGTTCTTGAGCTTTAGTAACTTTTTTCTCTTCCAAATCTTATCCTTTTTTTCTTACTCTTGATTTATTTATTAAAAAAATTTAACCCAAATAAATAATACAGAAATAAAATAGATTTCTCAATAAGCAGTTAAAAAAGATGATGATTTCATTGCTGCATTTGAGAAACTTGCTCCTAATCTAAGTAACAGCCTGTATATGGTGGTTGTAGCCACTATCCTTTCTTCATTTTTAGGGTCACTAAATGGGTATATATTATCAAAATGGAGGTTTCGTGGTGCTAATTTGATTTTTACAATAATTCTATTTGGCATGTTTGTTCCTCACCAAAGCATTTTAATACCACTTGTTCAATTCATGCAAAACATAACATTATACGATAAAATACCGGGACTGATCTTAGTTCATATAATTTACGGTACCCCAATAACTACTTTAATATTCAGGAATTATTATGAAGTTGTCCCAACAGAGATTATAGAAGCGGCTCACATTGATGGTACTGGGTTTTTCAATATCTATTGGAAAGTGCTATTGCCACTTTCTATTCCAAGTTTTGTAGTCGTTATGATATGGCAATTCACTTCATTATGGAGTGAGTTTCTATTTGCTGTAACACTTACTGGACCACAACATTGGCCTGTAACTGTTGCTCTTCAAAACCTTGCAGGCAGTCAAATTGTTGAATGGAATGTGCAAATGGAAGGTGTACTGAGGGCATGATATAAAAAAAATAAGGGTAACTAAATATAAAAACTATGTAATCTCTACTTATCAGCAGATGCGGGGGAGCAGTTCTCCAATCATCATGTCTAAAATCCTTGTTGATCCTATTATTGTTTTCATTATTACTCTTCCTATTTTGCCTTCTATAACTTCCCCTATTATTTCTGCATCCTTAGCTAATGGATGTTTTTTCATATGATTTAATAAGTCATCCGCAACTTCTTTTGATACAACTGTAATCAATTTTCCCTCGTTAGCAATATATATAGGGTCAAATCCTAACATTTCACATGCTCCAAGAACAGCTTTTTTCACAGGAATCTTATCCTCGTAAATCTTTATGGATATTTTAGATTTTTCAGCAATTTCATTTAGTGTAGATGCAATCCCTCCTCTGGTAGGATCTCTTAAAACATCTATATTTTTTGTATAAGAAAGCATATACTGAACCAGTTCATTTAATGGTGCGCAATCACTATCTATTTGTACTTCAAATTCAAATTGTCCTCTTTTACTCATTACTGAAATTCCATGATCACCAACGCTACCACTTAAAATAATTATGTCTCCAATTTTTGCATTCTCTCCAGATATATTAATACCATCCTCAATTATTCCAATACCAGATGTATTTATAAACAATTTGTCAGCATTCCCCTTCTCAACAACTTTCGTATCTCCACATATTATTAATACATCTGCTTTTTTTGCTGCTTCTTTAATGGAAATCAATATCTTTTCTAAATCACTCATTAAAAGACCTTCCTCTAAGATAAAACTAACACTTATATATAGAGGAATTGCACCACTCATTGAGATATCATTAACAGTTCCATATATTGCTAATTTACCAATATCACCACCAGGAAAAAATATTGGATTTATTACATAAGAATCTGTTGAAAATGCTAACTTGTTCCCCTTAATTTTAAATACAGCGGAATCATCTAATTTTTTTAAAATATCATTATCAAATTTTGGTAAAAAAAATTCAGATATCAATTCATGAGAAATTTTTCCACCACTACCATGAGCCATCATTATTCTATCTTCACCCATAAATTAATCCTCACCTACCTTAGGATAAAAATTTATTTTTGATTTATTTTTAAATTTTATTTTTTAGTTTTATGACTATATTCTCTTAATCTAATCAGTATGCTTAATGCTATTATTATTGTTGATAAAATAAATATTATTTGATTATAAATAACATTCTTAATAAAGTTAAAAAATCCCTCTGTTCCTATTCCTCTCCAATGGGTAACAATATTTATTATCAAAATTACTATTAAAAAAATTAGTAAAACATCTCTTATATTTTTCATAAATTTCTCCTGGTATAATTATTACTCAGACTATATATATTATATGGTCAAGGTAAAAGGTTAATAATTACATATTGTTGTGAGCTACCCCAGCTTTTGCAAGGAGACTTCCCAGCATGAAAGTTAAATTTGAAAAATTATGATGTATAGTGATAGTATGCTGCGCAGCTACCTTCGCTAGAAACCATGCAAGGTCCAACTGGATTTTGGGGATTACACACTTTTCTAAAAAGTGGGCAATCAGAAGGCAAAATTGTTCCTTTTAAAACATCTCCACACTTACAACCTTTATGTTTTTTAACTGGTGGAGGTTTCACTGGAAATTTCTTCAATGCATCAAACTGAAAATACTTACTCTTTATTGTAAGACCACTTTGGGAAATTATTCCTAACCCTCTCCATGAGGTATCAACTTTATTGAAAACCTCATCTATTAATTTTAAAGCTACTCTATTACCCTCTTTGTTAACTCCCCTTTTATATTGAATTTCTACTTTTGCTTCTTTTTCCTTAGTTTGTTTAGCTAACATTAATATTCCTTGTAAGATATCAACTGGTTCAAATCCTGTTATAACACAAGGAATTTTATAATCTCTTGCTATAAACTTATATGGATTAGAACCAATAATAACACTTACATGTCCAGGACATAAAAAACCATCAATCCTTGTACTTTCATCTTTTACAAGAACTTTTAGAGCTGGGGGAATTAATTTATGAACACTATATACAAAAAAATTTTGAATCTTTTTTTCATTAGCATATTTAATAGTATACGCTATCATAGGGGATGTTGTTTCAAATCCTACACCAAAAAACACAATATTTTTTTCTGGTTTTTTTTGTGCTATATTTAGAGCATCAATTGGTGAATAGACTACTCTTATGTCTTTTCCATTTGCTTTTTCCTTCTCTAATGAAGAATATGATGATGGAACTCTCACCATGTCTCCAAATGTTGTTAATGTAATCTCATATTTTTTTAGCATTTCAATTGCAATATCGAGCTCCCTGTTGTCTGTTACACAAACTGGACAACCTGGACCTGATATAAGTCTTAAACCTTTGGGCAAAGCCTGTCTTATTCCAAATTTGGAGGCATTTACTGTATGAGTTCCACAAACCTCCATGTAGTTTGCTTTATTAATTTTAAGCTTTTTTAATCTTGAAATTATCTTTTTAGCTAAATTAGGGTTTCTAAATTCATCAATATATTTCAAATAAAACTCCTGCTTTTTGTAGAAGTGTTTCCTTTAAAATTTTAGGTTATTGTATATCTAATTCTGAGAGGATTTTTAAAGTCTCTTTTGCCTTTTCATCACTTAAAACATTTATAGCAAATCCCGCATGAACCAAAACATAATCTCCAATTTTGGCTTCAGGCAATAAAGCTAAGCTGATCTTCATTCTTACTCCTGAGAGATCAACCTCAGCTATTTGATTATTTTCAATTTTTACTATCTTTGTTGGAATAGCTAAACACATAATTACCTAAATTTTTTATTTTGTAAAAATTTAATAAATACATTAAACTTTTAATTTATCTGCAATATGATGAGCAACAAATGCTTGACCGAGAGATATTCCTCCATCATTTACAGGAACTTGAAAGTTAGTGAAAACATCAAAACCTTTTTCTCTTAAAATTCTAAATGATTTATTTAAGATTATATTGTTCTGAAAAACCCCACCGCTTAGTGCAACTTTTTTAATATTAAATTTTTTATGAATTATTTCACAGATTTTTAAAATTATAGCAGTTATTGTATTATGAAATTTAGCTGATATATAAGAAGACTTATATCCTCTCTTAATATCAGCAATTATTCCCTCTATTATTGGTAAAGTATCTATAATCATAATCTTATTTGGAAATACAATACTTTTTTTTGTTTTACTAGTTCTATTCTCACTAATCATATTTGCTTTAAAATCTCTTTTTATAGAATATTTGTTCAAACTATTAACTGACTGATTGTAATTTTCTTTTCTTATAATAAAAGGATAGCTTTCTAAAGTAGATTCGTTGTTTACCATCTCTAACTCAACTGCTGCTTGACCTTCATAATAATTATGCTGTGAAATTGAAAGTAGAGAACTTACTGCATCAAAGAGTCTTCCACAACTTGAGGTAAGTGGTGAATTAAATCCGGATATTAATTGATTTATAATTACTTTTAATTCTGTATCTCTACAAGCCTTTCTTATTCCTTTAAAAAACTTATTTAAATCATTCTTAAATAAATTATAAATTTCACTTTTTTTATTTTTTATATCCTCTTTATATAATTTTTTATTTTCTAACTTATCTTTTTCTGAATTATTTAAATTATCTTTGGTTATTTTATTATTTAACTTTTTTTTCCCAGATTTTTTAATAATATCATCAGTCTCTTTATCTTTACATTTAAATATTTTATTTTTATAAACTTCAAATAGATAGCTAATTGCCATCCTGTAAGATCTTTCAACTGCTTTCTCTGAGCCTGGCATTAAAACTTTTCGAAAATGTGCTACTCTTTCAAAACCAAATTCATCTGCTATCAAAAATTCACCTCCCCAAATAGTCTCATCAGTTCCATACCCTGTACCGTCAAAAGCTACACCAATTACTTTTCCCTTTAAATGATTCTCAGCCATCACACTCGCTATATGAGCATGGTGATGCTGCACTCCAATTTTAAATTCAGCATCAATCTCATTAGCAAACTGGGTTGAAAGATATCTTGGATGTATGTCATATGCAACAATCTCGGGTTCTATTTTAAAAAGATTTTTATAAGTTGACAGTGAGTTTGTAAAGTGGTTCATTGTCTCTAAATTTTCTAAATCACCAATATGTTGGCTTGCAAACGCATTTTCTCCATCAGTTAAACAGTATGTATTTTTTAAATGTGGTCCAACTGCTAGTATTTTTTTAGAATGATAATCAAGTTTTACAGGATAAGGGCAGTAACCTCTTGCTCTTCTTACCATCTGAACTCTATTATCAAATATTTTAGTAACTGAGTCGTCATAACGAGCATATATGTCCCTATCGTGAAACAAAAAGAAATCAGCTATATGTCCTAATCTCTTAATTACTTCATTATTATCAATTGCAATTGGTTCTTCACTTATATTTCCACTTGTCATCACTAAAGGTTTATCAAAACTTCTAAGTAAAAGATGGTGAAGTGGAGTATATGGAATCATAACTCCTAAATAATTATTATTTGGGGCAACCTGCTCACAAACTAATATTCTATTCTTATTATCTATGAAAGGTTTTTTCTTCTTTTTTAAAAGAACGTTTATATCTTTACTATTTCTTATAAATTCCTTCCTTCTTTTTAAAAGAACTATTGGTTTTTGACTTCCTTTTAAAAGTTTTCCCTCCTCTTTATTTAGATAACAGATTTCTTTAACTTGATTTATATCTTTAACCATAATTGCAAAAGGTTTTGCTGGTCTGTTCTTTCTCATTCTCATTCTTTTTACAACATCATTGGAAGTTGCATCACAAGCAAGCTGAAATCCCCCAAGACCTTTTACTCCAATTATCATTTTGTTTTTTAGAAGACTTGATGCTTCCTCAATAGGATTTTCATTGTTTACTAATTTGCCTTTATTATCAACAAGCCAAAGGTGTGGACCACATACAGGACATGCATTCGGTTGTGCATGAAATCTTCTTGATAGTGGGTCATCATATTCTTTCTGACAAATCTTACACATAGTAAATCTACTCATTGTGGTATTTGGTCTGTCATACGGCATATCCTTTATGATAGTGAATCTTGGTCCACAGTTAGTACAATTTATAAATGGATAGAGATATCTTCTATCATTTTTATCAAATAGCTCATTTAGACAGTCCTCACAAGTTGCAACATCGGGAGATACAAGCTGATATTTTCCCTTTTTCTTTATACTTCTTTTTATCTCAAATTTCTTATAATAAACAGGCTCCAATTCTATTAGGCTCAATTTATCAATCTTTGCCATAGGAGGAGCTTTCTCTTTAATATTTTTTATAAAGAGATTTAGGTTTTTACTTTCTCCCTCTACTTCTATAATAACTCCTTCACTTGAGTTTAGAACCCACCCATATAATCTATTTTCTTTTGCTAATCTATAGATAAATGGTCTGAAACCAACTCCTTGAACAACACCTTTTACATTTATCCTGTGTCTTAAAATATTGTTTTTATTTAACATTTAATTACGGTTAGATATTTAAAATAATTTTAATTAGGTAATTCAATATAATTTCTCAATCTTTTCCATTAATATTTATATTTTAATTTATACTTTGATTTGAGACTTTAGCCATATTGTCCAATTATCTATCCCCTCACCTGTCTTGCATGAAATGGGAAAGATTTTAATTTTTGGATTTAATTTTAATGCGGTTGATTTTACTTTCTCTATGTCGAAATCCACTGATTCAAGGAGATCTATCTTATTTATAATAAGAACATCAGATATGAAAAACATAAGTGGATATTTAATAGGTTTATCACTTCCTTCTGGCGTGCTTAATATCACAATATTCTTATTTACTCCCAACTTATATTCTGCTGGACATATTAAATTTCCGACATTTTCTATAAATAGTAAGTTGATCTTCTCTAAATCCATATTTTTAAGTGCTTGTGAAAGCATGTTGGCATCTAAATGACATGATGCTGTTTCTATTTGAAGCGTTGGTATTTTTAATTTTCCTATTCTTTTTGCATCAATTTTTCCAGTATAGTCTCCAACAATTACTGCTGTTTTAATATCCTTCTTAATTCTTTTTAAAGTTTCAACTATCAAACTTGTTTTACCAGATCCAGGTGAAGACATAATATTTAATGAGTATATATTCTTCTCCTTAAAAAAACCTCTGTTCCTCTTTGCCAACTCCTCATTCACCTTTAATACATTTTCTAAAACCTTAATCTCCATATAGAAAACCTCCCATTTTTATATACCATTTTTCAATTAAAATTATTTTTAATTAATAATAACAATTTTAAAAAATTAATAAAAAATTTTTCTACATTTAATTAGATTCTTCACTTCACTTCGTTTCGTTCAGATATTCTATGTTAATCTATG
>Ga0209121_10002039_pt1 | contig 20817 bp, 17 predicted proteins | sample Cruoilmetagenom3_FD_187292 | JGI IMG/M metagenome (GOLD analysis project Ga0209121, IMG submission 187292) | Oil polluted marine microbial communities from Coal Oil Point, Santa Barbara, California, USA - Sample 3 (SPAdes) (version 2) | ecosystem: Environmental > Aquatic > Marine > Oil seeps ...
CCGGCCCCTTCAACCCAGTTTGGGGGAAAGGGGGTTTTTTATTCTCACCTCACGATTTTGTGACCGTTTTGCGCACAATTTCATTTGTAACAGACTATAGTATCTCAACAGCCCTGGCAATGGCTCATGCCGGTGCTCGAAATGAAACAGAATCGCAGATGGCCGGAGTGCTGCATTTCCCTGTTTCCGTGAATCGAAGAACGGACTCGTCATCGAAATCCCTGCCGGACAGACAGCAATTCGCTTCGTCATTTGGAAATATTATAAAAGACCTGAACAAAAGAGGTCAAAAAGGAGGCTATACGTTAACCGTGGCCAATACCCTTTGGGTTCAGAAGGATTATGGATTTCATTGGGAGTTTATAGAGCTTATCCAAACCAATTACGACGGCTGGCTTAATGAAGTCGATTTTATAACAGCCGCGGAAACCGCACGCCAAACCATCAATGCCTGGGTCGAAAAAAAGACCAATGGCAAGATCAAAAACCTTATCAGCAAAGGCGTGCTGGATTCGATGACCAGGTTGGTTCTGGCAAACGCCATTTACTTCAAAGGCAACTGGGCAAGACAATTCAAAGAAGATAGAACAAGGGATGCACCGTTTACTCTTTCCGACGGCCAAAAGATCGACGTTGCAACGATGAACCAGAAGGTAGAGTTCGGCTATATGGAAACCGATACCTTCCAGGCTCTTGAATTGCCCTATGTGGATGAAGAACTCTCGATGGTTATTCTGCTTCCAAAGGAATTTGACGCTCTGGACGAATTTGAGAAAACACTCACACCGGAGAATCTCACACAATGGCTGGCCAAAATTCACAAACGGGAAGTCGTGGTTTTTGTGCCGAAGTTCAAGATGACAAGCCAGTTTAGTCTGGCTTCCGTGCTTAAATCGATGGGAATGAAAGATGCTTTTTCTTCGGATGCGGATTTTTCCGGGATAAACGGCAAAAGAGACCTCTTTATCTCGGCGGTCATCCACAAGGCCTATGTTGAGGTCAACGAGGAAGGCACAGAAGCAGCAGCGGCAACAGGAGTAGTGATGACGCTGACATCGATGGGGCCTACCCGAATACCGGTTTTCCGCGCGGACCATCCATTCCTGTTTCTGATCCGAGACAACCTTTCCGGCAGCATCTTATTCATAGGACGAGTCGCAAATCCGAAAGCTTAAGGTCCATCTCACTTCAGATATTTGGCCATTCTCTCCCTGACTTCTGAATGGGGAATGGCCTGTCCGGCATCGGCTTGCTGAAGCCCACGCTCAATCTTCGCCAGGAATAGAAGGCGATTTATGACCTTCTCAATAGAAGCATCGTCCGGCGGATGAGTGACAGCTTACGCGATTTTCTCTTTCATCGTCATGACAATATCACACCAAATTGGATGTCGGTCGGTCAATGATCAAAAGTCACTGCGAACGCGGAGTTCAGCCGCGTAGCACTGAGCCGACCAACTTGACCAGCCGATGACTTTTCCAACCTTGAAAATATCCACCAATCGAACGAGTGCTACGTCGGCTGCAACGATTTGTTAGACGGACGATGCATCGCAAGCAGATGTCGCATCATCTTGATACACAGCAGGATGATCTCCCGGGAGCTTGCGCCACATTCGATCAGAAATAACAACAATAATAGCGAAGCCAACCAGCAAGATGTTCCCTGCAGTGGTAATCGGAAAGATCCCCATCAACGGATTCATGGAGTTCATGGAGGCATGAAAAACTGCCGGAGCCAGAATACTGCCATTCGTTCGGTTATAGACCCAGGCGAACAAGATGGTGATAAATGGGTAGAGCGCAATCCGCACCAGTAAGTAGCCGCCGTGCTGGTACTGCACAATGTCGTTTGGAATATGCCAGATCACCATCAGGAACCATAACATAAGGCATGCGACCAGAGGGCTATACTTCGCTTGTAGCCTCTTTTGAGCGAAACCTCGCCAACCTGACTCTTCGTTAATACCACCGGAAAAAAGGAGCACAGAAAAGAAGGTAATGAAGATGGTAAAGGCAAGGTCGGCTCCTTGGCTCACTCGGGGTAGCCATGCGTTTCTATTCAGGACATTCGTGATCCCCATACCAACGATATGGATAACCGGAAATGTCAGCAAAGCAACCAAGTAGTAGACAATGCTCCCCTTCGGTCTGACCAATGTCGATAACATCTTTTTGACACCATCAGCACCCAAAAACGCCGATGAGATAACGAAGGCCGGAAGAAGCGCAACCGGCAGGGAGACCACCAAGAGGGCGATGAGGGGGGTACCAGGCTCAGCATTAAGATTGAGAATTACGGTGTGTAAGATTGCTGCGATGAACCACACGGGCAGGAAGACGGATAAGCGTCGGGTCAAAGAAATTCTCTGTTGGCCAGGTTGGATGATACGCGCAACGAACATGCCTGCAAGAACAGGACTGTAAGCTCCTATCCTTCCAAGAAACAAGCTCAGAATCTGACCAAGCACACCTTCCTGACGGATGATGAGGATTGCCGGGAACAGCAATCCAAAGGACATGACAATCGTCAATAGGAAGAAAGCCTCAATAGGATGCCCTCTAATCCATTCTTCTATCTTTTGTTTCACGAATCATCCTTCCTTGTGATGTCGTCGGCCTAATAATGATTATGCAGGCTGTATAAGACGACAAACACAAACTGCCTCTTTCTGTATAAGAGGTTTCCGTTTTTTTTCTTGTCTTTTCTCGTAATTCCATTCGTATCTGCTTCAAATAGCACTATAACATTTCACTCTGACTCCCAATTATCAAGTGCGAATTTCGCCTCTCATAGACTTTTTTCTCAAGCGGGCGCGCACAGCACGGTCGACACAGTATAGCCTATCGCCTCCCGACGCTCCTTTTTTAGAACAACCGAAAGACGCGTTTCAACCTGCCCGATATCAGGTTCGTTCATCGATCTGATTCCAAATGTTTATTCATTCGACCAACCGAATGAACGCTCACTATTTTAATCCGAGTTTTTGTCCCTTTTCCAACAGGGTGATTGATTCGGTTATTCTTCGCTTTTTTGTTTCCGGCCTTTTGGCAACGGTGATCCAGCCAATGTAGTGCTTGCGATAGGAAGGTGCAAGTTTGTCGAAGTTCTCTTTTGCCTTTTTGTTGCGAGCCAGCGCCTTTGTGAACTCCGGCGGGATTTCAAGTGATATTCGTGGCCGGGGATCTTTGTCCCAGAGGCCGGTTTTCTTCGCTGCCTTAATCTTCGCCATCCCGACCTCGGTCATTCGCCCCTGCTTTATCATTTTATTGACCCGCTTCTTATTCAGGGCCGACCATACGCTTTTATCCGAACGCGACGTGAACTTTCTTGCATATCTCTCAGCGTCGATTTTTTTGATAATGCTGTCTATCCACCCGAAACATAACGCCTCCTCGACGGCCGCTTCATACTCAATCGATGGCTTTGACGTCTCTTTCTTATATAAAATAAGCCATACGCCAGCTTCGGCTGCGTGATTCTCGGAAAGCCAGTTTCGCCACTGCTCTCTTTCAGTAACGTACAATTGTTTCATTGCCGAATCCCCTTTTTATCTTTCCTGAAGCGTTTTTTCTGTTCGGGTGTCATCTTTTCAGTCGCGTATTGGAAGATCACGCGCGCGGCGTCGTTTTTCCATTTGAGCAAGAAAGTCTCCGTCTGGTTTTTCTTAATTTTTCACGCCTCCCGCAGAAACCAGCCCAGGCCCTGTTGCACGAAGCGCTCACTATCCATCATGAGCGGCTCGATAAAGTCAAACAACCGAGCATAATCGTCCGTTGTTTTTAGTAGCGCCAGCATTGCCACAGGTACGGCACGCCGCTGATATTTATTCTTCGCCGTTCGCCAGTCGGAAAGAGCCTCCAGCGATATGATATCCTTCTCGAAAAACGGCGGTATCAACATACCGCAAATCACATCCGTATGTGCCCAATTTATAATACCTATTTCGAACCATTTCTCGATTTCCCCGAACATCGCAGCAGTGAACTGCTCTGAAAATCCATTTAATAAACGAACTGCAAAACTTGTCTCCTCGTATTTCCCGCTTTTAATCAGAAACCTGCTCGTACTCAGCACCAATTTCATATTAACACTTTTATCACTGAGAATCGTAACAACTTTTTCTTCCAACTGTTCTCTCGGCAGCCCATAGGCATCATAACCTTCTTTGAAATACCGCGAGTATTTCTTAACGATAGTCTCGTCGGCATTAGCCCGGCAATAACTGCGGATTTCCTCGTACAATTCCTTCGCTTTCATTATTATTACTCTTACCTCACGGCCATGATTTCAAGATTCAGTATCGTTCACTGATTTCCATATTGCCATAGAAGCCCCGCCATAACCATCTTTGAGCTAAGCAAAGTTTTACATGTAGGACAGATTAAATTGCTCATTTTTCACTCATGCTAATAGCGTACCTTTCGTTTTCATTGCCTGTTAAACGACGATCACTACAAAAATAAACCGCTCAAATCATACTTTCCGAAATCCGGCATCTCGTATTCTCAAGATGACCGAGCAAATACTTTTTATCCGGGCCGCCCAGGTGTTCCCATGGTGCGGTTTCATCCGGATTGAATTGTTTCTGTGCCGCCGCTTCAATATCGATGCCGAATTTTTCAAATGCTTTGTGCCAGAGTTCGTAGTCGAAACATTCGTCCCACAAATCGAACTTTGCGCCTGCTCGCCAGGCTTCTTCTATAACGTCGCACAGGCGCCTGTCGCCGCGGCCGATTGCCGATTCCAACACGCTGCGATTTATATGGTGGAACTTGAACTGCAGGAACTTCGCACGGAGCTTTGTTTTTTCCTCGATAATTAATTTTTTGGCCTGCTCGAAATACGACTTCGGTTTTTGGCCGAGCAGGCCGAACGGCGTGTGCGGCTTGGGGACAAACCAGCTCACGGCGGCATTGATCTGGCCGGTTTTGCCATCGACTTTTTTTCGCAGCTTCGCCAGTTGGAATGACAGATCCACAATCCGCCTGACATCCTCCTCAGTTTCACCGGGCAGACCGACCATAAAGTAGAGCTTCAATCTTTGCCAGCCGGACCGGTACGCTGCCTCTGCCGCGGCGAACAGATCCTCGTCTTTCAGAGGCTTGTTGATAATCTGCCGTAACTTTTCGCTGGCCGCTTCGACGGCGATTGTCATGCCGCCCTTTCTGACCGAAGTCAGCAGCCTGGGCAGCATCTTCAACTGCTTATCAACGCGCAGGCTCGGCAGCGACAGGCCGACGTGCTTGTCGTGGAAGTATGCGTGCAGGCCGGCAACTAATTCTTCGAGATTCGGATAATCGGCGCTCGACAGGCTCAGCAGGCTTACTGTGTCGTATCCCGTTGAGTGGTAGCAGGTCTTTGCGATATCTAAAATCCTTTCGACGCTGCGATAACGAATGGGCCTTCTGCAAAAGCTCGCCTGGCAAAATCGGCACCGGCCCGGACAGCCCCGCATAATTTCAATGCTGACCCTTTCATGAACGGCCTGCACAAACGGCACAATGGGCGCAAGCGGCACGGGGGCATTATCAAAATCTTCAACGACGGAGTTTCGAAGCTTTTGGCCCGTATGAAACTCGGGAACATAAGCCCAGTCGAATTTGTCGGCAATAGAGGAAAGAATCTCGTTTTTAGTAGTGCCGAAATTCTTTTCGACCAGAATCAATTCTGTAAGTTGGACTACAGCTTCTTCGCCGTCACCCAATACGAACACATCAATAAACTCAGCTATCGGCTCACAACAGTTGGACATTCCCCCGCCGGCGATAATCAACGGCTCATCCTCGCCTCTATCAAGGCGGCGTATTTTGATGCCGCCAAGATCGAGCATATTGAGCACATTGGTATAGCACAATTCGTTGGTCAGGCTAAAGCCGACGACATCGAAACTCTTTAACGATGCTTTGGACTCCAGACTGTACAAGGGAATCTTCTTCTCACGAAGCACCTTTTCAGCATCGAGCCAGGGCGCGAAGACCTGCTCGGCGGCAATTCCGTCGATTTTGTTCAGGCAATCGTAAATAATCGCAAGGCCCGTATGAGACATCCCCAATTCGTAAATATCGGGAAAGCATAACGCGATTGTCAGCTCGCATTTCGGCAGGTCCTTTTTTATCTGGTTTATTTCGCCGCCGATGTATCTGCCGGGCTTGCGAACGAACGGCAGAAACTCCCGCTCAACCTGCTCACTTAGTATTACCACTTTCTTATTACACATGACGGCATTATAGACGGATTAGCAACTAATTTCTATTGATTCCCGCCCGATTATCAATTATCAATTCCTGTTTGCAGAAAGGTTATTTATGAACAAAATATTTAGTCGCAACATAGTCATACTCGTTTGTCTTTCTCTTGTCGCGATTTCGTTTTTTTCCTGTGCCGACAGGAAACGGGCCGATGCCGATAGCGGCGATCAAATGATTATGGGTACTTTCGCCCATGTTGTCGCCGTGGCGGAAGATTCAGGCACCGCGAAGAAATGTGTCCGGGTTGCCCTGGAGGAGATTCGCAAGGTTGATGCGCTGATGAGCGATTATAAAAGCGATTCGGAAATCAGCCAAGTCAACAGCAAGGCAGCCGAAAAAGCAGTCAAGGTCAGCAAGTTCACATACGAGGTACTGCAAAGAAGTGTCGAATTCAGTGAAATGACCGGCGGCGCGTTTGATATTACCGTCGGGCCGCTCGTTGCTTTGTTCCGCGAAGCAAAAGAAAGCAAAGTCGCCCCAAGCGAGCAGCAAATAGCCCTGGCCAGGTCGAAGGTAGGTTTCGAAAAGCTCAAACTCGACAGTGAAAACAAGACGGTGCGATTCTCCGATAACGGTATGCTCCTGGATTTGGGCGGTATAGCCAAAGGCTATGCAATTGACAAGGCGATCGAAGCGGCGAAGCGAAGCGGAGCAATCGGGGCAATGGTCGATATCGGCGGCGATGTTAGATGCTTCGGTTTGCCGCCGAAAGGCAGGGATCATTGGCTTATCGGATTGCAGGACCCAAATTCCGCCATCGAGGGCATCGAAGGAGGCGGACTTCTGGTAGTACTTAAAATAACAAATGCAGCAGTAGCCACGAGCGGCGATTATCAACAGTTCGTCTTAATCGAAGGCAAACGATACAGCCACATCATGGACCGTAAGACAGGGACCAGCGCCGAAGGTCTTTCCAGCGTCACCATCATTGCGGACAATGCAACGGACGCCGATGCGCTTGCGACTTCGGTAAGCGTGATGGGCGCTGAAAAGGGCCTTGCTTTGATTGAGAAGCTGCCCGGAACCGAAGCCATTCTAATAACCCCCGACCCAAAATACGAAGTCACGAAAACCAGCGGTGCCGAGGTTTATATCAGGGAATAGCCCGGCAACGCACCCTGAGCACTCATCAGCATCACGGTGATTTGTCGGTCAGAGCCCTTTTGAGCCCCTTCAGGCACCCAAGGCCCTCTCGGAGTCCCTTCATAAAGTCGCCAAAGGGATTGTCGCTGATGAGATAAGTCCAGGTCGACGTGGGCCTGGTAAGACCTTCACCGGCCATATCGATGCCATCCTCGGTGATCGTGGCGGAATTGAACGTTTCTATGATGTTGTCGTTGATCCTCAGCAGCAGCTTGTGGAAAGCCCCGGCGACTATTCGGTGGAATTGATCCAGGGGATTCTGCCCGCCGGCACCGAACAGGTGAATGCCGTCGCGAATGTGACCAATCTGGTCAAGGTACTCGACCCAGCAACTGTCGATATGGAAAAGTGTGATCTGCTTTTCTACATTTTGCAGAACTTCCTCGCTGACATCGGCGCGCAACTTCATAAAACGCTCCGGTGCCTTTTTCGAGAGCAGGTTCAGAACCAACTTATCCTGCAAGACATCCTGGCGTCTCTGCTGAATAATCCGGCGTTGTTCCTCGATGACAAATGAGTAATTCCAGAGCGTCCGTCGAATCTCGAAGTTCTGGTTCTCGATGATGCGCTGGGCCCGGGCAATCTCGCTTCCGATTACCGGATCGTCGATGGGCTCATCCTGTCTCGGAATCTGATGCTCAGGCGGGATGAGCTGCTTAATCCCATACAGTATTAATAAATCGTCCTCCAGGCTGATAAAGAATCGAGACGAGCCCGGGTCTCCCTGTCGGCCCGCCCGACCTCGAAGCTGGTTGTCGATCCGGCGGCTCTCATGCCGATTGGTGCCGATTACATATAGCCCGCCCAGAGCTGCTACCTTATCCCGGTTACGTTCTCCGGCACCTCCCAGGCGAATATCCGTCCCACGACCGGCCATGTTGGTGGAAATCGTCACAGCGTTCAGCGACCCGGCCAGGGCAACAATCCCGGCCTCCAGCTCGTCGTTCTTTGCGTTGAGCACCTGGCACTCTATGCCCGCCTGCTGCAGCTTGGCGGCAAGATGTTCTGATTCTCCCACACTGCATGTCCCCACGAGAATGGGCCTGCCCGATGCGTGAACACGTATGATCTCTTCCGCGAGAGTCTTGTTCTTGGCCTCGGTATGTGTAAAAACGACGTCCGGGTGATCGATGCGGACGCATGTCCTGTTGGGGGGAATGACAACGATGTTCAGATCGTAAAACTGCTTGAATTCCTCGGCTGCGTGTCGAGCGGTTGCCGTCATGGCGCAGACTTTGGGGTACAACTGCAACAAGTGTATCAGCATGATCGAACCCTGGATAATGCCTTCGGACCGGATTTGAAGCCCTTCTTTGGCCTCGATAGCAGCCTGCAGGCCGTGCGGCCACCGTCGCCTCTCCGCGACTCGACCCGTAAACTCATCCACAAGCTCCACCTTGCCGTCCCGGACTATGTAATCGACGTCGCGCTTGAGCAGAACCTCTGCATGAAGTGCGAGATTGATGCCGGTTAACAGGGCAAGGTTCTCTGAAGCATGCAGATTGCCGCAGCCGAGTTCCGATTCAATCCGGTCCAGTCCAGGCTCGGTCAGAATGATGTTTCGAGAATACTCATCCGTCTCGAAATCCAAATCGTTATCGAGGCGGCGTACGATTTCCGTCATGAGATTGTAATCCATCGGCGGCGTCGTTGTACTTGCCGCAATGACAAGGGGCACCCGGGCTTCATCAATGAGATTCGCATCGGCCTCGTCAACGATGGCGAAATGGAACGGGCGGTGAACAAGGTCCTGCTTTTCGAAACACAGACGATCGCGCAGAAAATCGAAGCCGGCCTCTTTGGCGGTCGCATAAGTCACATCGGAGTCGTATGCTTTCCGTCTCTGTCCAATGCTCATTCCTTCCTGAACGAAGCCGACTGTCAGACCCAAAAACTCATAGACCGGCCCCATCCAATCTGCATCTCTGCGCGCCAGGTAGTCACTGAATGTCAGCACGTGGACACCGCAGCCGCTGAGCGCGTTCAAATATGCCGGCAGCACCGCGACCAGCGTTTTGCCCTCGCCGGTCTGCATCTCCGCGAGTTTGCCCCGGTGCATAGCGATTCCTGCGATGATTTGCACGTCGAAAGGACGCAAGCCCAACACGCGGCGGGCAGCTTCGCATACGAGCGCGAAGGATTCGACCAGCAGGTCATCGGCACTCTCACCACTCCTGATCCGAGCGATCAGATTCTGCGACGCCTGTTTGAGAACCCGGTCGCCGACGCCTTGGAAGCCGGCCTCACGTTTGTTGATTTGGGCCAGCTTTTTTCGATATGGCTTAAGGTCAAATTCGATATATCGGCCGCGGAGCAGATGAAAAGCCTGTCGTATTTTCTTTAGACCGCCGATCATTGTGTTGCACCAATATTGTGCGCTGATTTAATCCAAAGCAGACACCGCCCGGACCAGCAACACTCTCTCATAAAGCCGCGGCCTTTTCGGCCGACTGCCCGTCCTGTGGCGCAGTCTTGCCGCGATAGACAATTACTTTGGTGGGGCATTTGTTCATGGCAGCTTCTTCTTTTTCTGTTGTTTCGTATTTTGCGTAATCACACCTGGCCAGGTTATCCTGGACTTTGAACAGGTTGGACTGTTTGGCGCACAGGCCGCAGCCGATACAGCCCACTTTGCAGGTTGCCCGCGTATTCTTGCCGGTCTCTTTACTGCTGCACGCGACCGTCATCATATTTTCATGTCGGAATGGAACCATCTCGATCAGATGCCGCGGACAAGCTTTCGAGCAGGCAGTGCAGCCGGTACATTTGTCGTAGTCAACAGTAGCCAGGCCGTCAACAATGTGTAGAGCATCGAACTTGCAGGCTTCACAGCAGTCACCGAAACCGAGGCAGCCAAACGCACAGGCCTGGACATTAGCCAGGGCATTTGCCGCCGTGCAGCTTTGTATACCTTGGTATTTTGCGTATATGGTTTTGTCCTGTGTGTGTGCGCGGCAGTGAACGATAGGTTTTTTCAGCGGCCCCGAGTCGCTGATCTGTAAATTCAATATGTCCGCTATTTTGCTCGATGTATCCGGCCCGCCGGGCGAGCATTTACCCAATAGTCTGGGATCTTCCAGCACGGCTTTCGCGTACTGGCCGCAACCGGCGAAGCCGCAAGCCCCGCAGTCCAGATTCGGCAACGCCCGGTGAATTTCCTCAATCTTTGGATCAACTTCGACTTTAAGCTTAACGCTTGCGATTAAAAGCACAAGAGCAAAACCGCTGCCCAGACCAAGCATCGTCAGGCCGGCGGGCCATGCACTCTGCCACAATTGGTAAATATCAGCCAAAAGCATTTTCTATTCCATTACACTCAAAGAGACCAAGAAGCCTAAAGTGTCTAAAATGTAAAGTGCCTAAAGTTAAAAAGCGTCAGTTCGTTATAGTTATTTGATATTGCTTTTGTTCACTTTAGCTCACTTCAGTCACTTTAGTTCACTTTCCTATCTAATCATTCCTGCAAAACCCATAAACGCCATGGCGAGCAGCCCTGCCGTAATCAGGGTAATCGGAGCGCCTTTGAGGCAGTCCGGGACATCCGCCAAATCCAGATTTTCACGAATGCCGGCCATGATACAGATCGCCATTGTAAAACCGATTCCCGCACCGAAGCTCAGAACGACCGCTTCAAGCAACGAATGGATGCCCCAGAGGTCTATGAACAAACACAACCCTAAAATCGCGCAGTTTGTAGTAATCAGCGGCAGAAATATACCAAAGCTTTCGTACAAAGAAGGAAAAAACTTTCGCAGATACATCTCTACCAACTGTACAGCACCGGCGATTACCAGGATAAAGCAGACATATCGCGTTACCTCCAGACCAAGCTTCATCAATATCCAGTTGTCAATCATCCACGTCATCGTGCCGCTCAGTGTCACTACAAACGTCACGGCCATCCCCATACCGAAGGCCATATCGATCCTGCCGGATACACCAAGATAAGGACAGATACCGAGAAACTTCGTGAACACAAGATTATTAACGACTACGATGGATATGAAACCCATAAGCAGGATGCTTAATGTATCCATAAATATCACCTCTTACGCTTTCCTGCCGGCAACTTTATTTACCAGGCCCAATATAAGACCTAATGTTATAAACGCTCCCACCGGCATGCTCATCGCGGCCCACGGCACAAACCAGCCGCCTTGTGAGCTGAGCCTGATTATCTGGATTTCAAACAAGGCGCCCGTGGAAAGAATCTCCCTAATGCTGGCCAGTACGCACAAAGTGAGTGTAAAACCGACGCCCATTCCCAACGCGTCAATGATACTTACCGCAAGGCCGTTCTTACTGGCACAAACCTCGGCCCGGCAGATAATAATGCAGTTGACGATAATCAGAGGAACATAAGGCCCGAGCATCTCACTCATTCGGGGCACAAACGCCTTCAGGAACAAATCCGCTATGGTCACAAATGTTGCTATTGTCAGGGTGAACATCAGGATTCGCAGATGCGGCTTAAGAAGGTTCCGCATCAGGCTGACAATAATATTGCTGCATAACAGCACAAAGATAACACAACAGCCCATCGTCAGGGCCGGCTTTACCGCAGCGGTCACCGCCAGCGTCGGGCACATTCCCAGCAGCAGCCGAAAGACCGGATTCTCACGCCACAGCCCGGCCAACAGCGTCTGCCAATAACGTGCGGTTTTAGCATTACTGTTTGTCATTACCGATTATCCCTTTTTTTCGCATTTGCTCTTTGATCTGTGTTACGGAATTACTCACTATCTCAACGACCGCTTCACTGCTTATCGTAGCACCACTAATGGCTACAATTTCAGAATCCTTCGTTTCGCGCTCGCCAACGGTTATAAGCCTGAGCTCTCCGGCAGGAGCACCCTCGAATTGATCTCTGAAGTAATCGTACTTTATCTGGTCTCCGAAGCCGGGAGTTTCATTGCTTGAGAGCACATCAAAACCGGCAATCTTTTCAAAATTCTTATCGAGGGCAATAACCAGTTTAATCTTGTCGGCAAAACCCGATCCCGCGGCCTCAAAGCTCCAGCCGACACATTCATCCGCTTTTGACATCACCTTGTAAATCTCAACTTTTTCTTTCTTGCCCTGGAGCGATTGAATTTCGACCTGCTCGTCCAGGAGGATAAAATCCTTCGCCTCAGGCAGCAGTACTGTGACCATACGATTGCGCTTATTAATTTCGTTCTGCCTGATTCTCGGCGACAGGGCGGCACTGGTCACCGCGATCAGCAATCCGAAACAAAACGAAGAAACAATGAGCAGCCAGCTTTGCTGCATGAAATTTTTTATCTTATTCACTTAAGAATCCTTTTTGCCACTAAGACACGAAGGCACTTTAGCTCACTTTAGACTCTTCTAAATACTTGGTTTACCTCCAGTCGGTACCCGTTTGAAGAACCTGTCTATCAAAGGCGTCAAGGCATTCATCAACAGAACGGAAAACATCACTCCTTCAGGATATTCTCCGACAATTCTTATCAGCATCGTTATCGCTCCGATCCCGATGCCGAAAATCCAGATTCCCCTGCGTGTCAAAGGAGCCGTCACAGGGTCGGTAGCAATAAAAAAGGCGCACAAGAACAATCCGCCGCTCGTCAGGTGGAAGAACGGCTGGACATATACATAGGAATCTATCAAGTATGCAATCCCGGCAAAGACAAACGCGGTAGCCAAAACGGCCAACGGGATGTGATAGCTGATCGTTCGTCTTATCAACAGGTAGAGACCTCCGATTAAAAGCGCGATGACACTTGTTTCCCCCAGGCACCCACCCACCTCGCCGGTGAATGTTGACGAAAATTGCTTTTCGCTATAGATATCCGCTCCAAGCTCATTTTTGATGGCCAGCTTGCTCCATGCCAATGGGGTCGCCTGGGTTCTCACATTCAATATATTTTCCTGGGCAACCGCAGGCATGGCCGGGTCTATCGTGACCGGCACTGTCCAGGTTGTCATCAACACGCCGAACGAGACCGTCAAAAATGCCCGGCCAACCATCGCAGGATTGAAGATATTGGAGCCGAGCCCGCCAAAGACCATTTTGCCGATTGTGATGGAAAAAACGCCGCCAATCACCGCCGCCCAGACGGGCAGGTCCGGCGGAAGCGACAAGGCGAGAATGATGCCGGTCACGACGGCACTGAAGTCATCGAGCGAATTAGGTTTTTTACGAATCAGATTGCAGAGCCATTCGGCGGCAACACATGAAATGACACAGGTCGAAATGAGTATGAGTGCGTGCATGCGAAAGTAATATCCCGCCGCCGCCATCGCGGGAGCCAGACCGATGATTACATCGATCATGACGCTCCTCGTCGAATATCGCTCGCTGATATGCGGCGCACACGAAACTCTTATATCCCTTAGCATTCCAAACTTCCCTGTCGTAAGACCATATGTTTATCCTTGCGGTCCGCGTTGTCGCCCGTGAATTATCGAGACTATAGCGGCATCTTCTGTTTTTGTCTTGCCAGAAAGATTTTGCCTGTTTTGATATATCCTGTCACTTCTATATTGGCCGGGCAGACATAACTGCAGCAGCCGCACTCGATACAAGCACTGATATAATAACGTTCAGCCACGTCCAGGAGATTATTTTTGACGGCGTGCGCTATCTTCGTCGGATTCAAATTCTCGGGACATGCCTGTAGACATCTGCCGCAACGAATACAGGGTGTCTGACGTTTTGCGAATTTAGCGCTTCCGATTTGCTCTTTCGTTAAAACTGTTACGGCGTTCGTGGTTTTTGTAATTGGCGTATCCAAATCGGCGATTGCTATCCCCATCATCGGTCCGCCGAGAACGACCTTTGCGCAAAGCTCGGTGACGCCTCCGCAGAATTCCAACAAATCTTCGACCGAGGTTCCTATAGGAACATAGTAATTGCCGGGCCTGGCGATTGCCTCTCCCGTAACGGTTACGACCCGGTGCGTGAGCGGTACCCCAGAAATGACCGCCTCGGCAATCGCCGCAACGGTGGCGACATTGAGCACTACCACGCCGATCATCGGCGGAATGCCGCCGGCAGGGACATTCGTCCTCAGAATCGCTTTGATGAGCTGCCTTTCGCCGCCCTGGGGATATTTCGTCTTCACGGGAACAACTTTTATCCTGTCGCCATCCCCGGAATTTCCCAACGCCGCGTTCATAACCTCTATTGCCTGCGGTTTATTATCCTCGATACCGATAAAGGCTTTCGAGCATCCGCTTGCCTTTCTCGCAAGTTTGATACCGGCAATAATCTGGCTGGTCCATTCGAGCATAATTCGATAGTCGCAGGTAATATACGGCTCGCACTCACAGCCATTTATAATCAGGGCCTTTTTGGGCAATCGCGGATTCGGCTCTATCTTTACCCTTGTTGGGAAGCCTGCTCCACCCATACCAACGATGCCTGCTTTGCCGACAGCCTCGCATATCTGCTCGACGGAGTAACTGCTCACATCGAAATCGTCGACTAATTGGAAGTACGAGCGTTTTGTCGGATTGTAAGGCAATGCCTCTATCACTATCGCCATGCTTCGGCCCAGCACGGCGTGAGATCGCAAAGCGATTTCTTTTACTTTGCCGTTAATAGGCGAATGAACAGGTGCCGAGACAAATGCGTCGCTGTCACCGATTTTCTGCCCCGCCTGGACGGCATCCGCCTTGTGAATCAACGGCCGGCAGACTGCACCAATATGCTGGCTGAGCATTACAGCAACCTCCTTGACGGCAGGTCCCGGCTGTATCTGTCTCTCACAGGTCAGGTCCTTTTTTTCCGGGGGGTGCACCCCGCCGGGAAATGAAAATCTACCTCTCGAACGAACCTTCATACACTTATCTTGAATTACCTATCTCAACTAAGTTTTTTTGTTTATCACTCTCGTAATCAACGCACAGACGAAAGTCACCAGCAGAGCCAGCACAAGGCTGAGGGCTATCTGTGCTCGCCCGTTATTTATTGAGCCGGCGAGCACTCTTTCAAAAACTGCTAAAGAAACAATAAAAACAATCAGCGGCAGCAAGAAAGCAAGAATAGCCTTAAGCGCGACGGATGGGCATGGAGAATCCCCCAACTGCTCATATATCCTTTTGCAGTCGTGTTTTTGGATACAATCCTGACAGAATCTTTGCGATGCCATAGCTGTTTGTTACCATATACAACAAAGGGAATTTATAATAGATTTGTGCAATTTATTCAAACAGAACTTTTGAAAATTGTAAGTATTATTTTAGACAAGGCTGTAAGTTCATCATACGCGGCTTTTTGCCCATTATCAAGGCGGTCTGATCCTGGTGCCTTCCGGGCCGTAGGTTCTGTCCACTGTCACAGAGTGAGATTTCACTGGGCAACTTTTGGACCGTCGGGACCCCAGGGATCGATTTGTTTTAGCTGCTTGTTTTGCAGGGCTTTGTAGCAGTTGGGCAGATCGAACGTCTTGAGGATATCCGGCACCAGAGATGAGAGCGGCCAGGCGTAAGTCTCCGATTCGGCAATATCGGAATAGCTGGTCAGGGCGTTTTTCAGTGTAACCAGCTTGACCTGGTCCGACAGTACGGCGGCAAATGTGGCCGGGATGGTGCCCCATCCTTTGGCGACGAGGTGGATTTCCTCGTGGCCGTTGCTCTTGAGCCAACTGAGTACACGGAGAATATCGCGAGTTCGTTGCCCCGGATAGGGCTTGTCGAGCATAATTGAATGGATAGCGTAGAAGTAATCGCTGCCGTAGTTGCCAAGATACGAATTTTCATTACACGTATCCGGCTGGGATTCACCGATACCGCGTACGTCGCACGTGTAGAAAGCGGCATCAGGCTCGGCGTCAATCAGCTCTTTGATAAGCGGCTCGGAGCGCAGCTCGGCGTCGCTGGACTGGTGCGAGATGTAAAGGATGGCCCGCTTTTGCCCTTTGGGCGGCCGGGAGTATAGCCGCTGGTCGGAAAGCCGATAAACTACGGCGAGAATCCCCGGCTCGGTCTCGACAAGGTAGGTCGTCCAGTTCGACTTCGGAAATCCGCGCGAACGCCAGTTGCGGAGAATGCGGTACTCGGGAGGTTCCTGGGACTTAAAAGCTACCGGGCCCCGGAATCCCAGCACCTGAGCGATACGCCGTTTGAGCATGGGAGCGGGAATGTTTTTTCGCCGCTGTGTTGCCAGTTGCCGGGACAGCTCTTTTGTGAATGAATAAATCGGGCGCGAATTTAGCTCGCAGACCTGGCCGCGCGGGGCACAGTAGAGCGTTTCGTCTTTTTCAATGACCAGCTCCGGCTCGCTCGTTGCATCGGATACGCCGGTAGCACGGTTGAACCATTGATACATGGCCTCGCGGTTTTCCTGGGAGTAGCCGTGATAACCCGGGCCGATGAAAAGCTTGATGTTCTCTTCTGCATCCAGAAGTCCATACAGATGACGAAGCCGCTGATAAGCCTCTTCGGCGCCGCGGGCGTCGAAGTAGTCGCCTTCCTTTGCGAGAATGATTACCGGCCTGGGCGCCATCGCAGCGAGAAAATCGCTGTGGTCCAGGCCGAGTGCCAATGCGTTGGGCGGGCACTGTTCCGTGTCGGCGGGCAACTCGTTCTCCGTGTTCCGGCGGAACGTTATAACGAAGCAGCTCGGCGCCGCCATGGTCCAGCGACGTTCGACGCCGCACAGCCAGGTTGTCATCGTGCCGCCGCCTGAGTTGCCGGTGACGCCGACGTGCTTCGGGTCGACCTCATCGCGACTCAGCAGGTAGTCCAGTGCGCGTATGCCGTCCCATGCCCGCCATGAGCCGATGAACTCGCCGACAAGGAACTGCTGATTGCCGGCGTATAGATGCTCCCGAACGCCAGGGCCTATCTTTGATTTTAAGTTCTCGTCGGGATACTGGAGTCGCTCGCCCTGGCTGATGGGATCGTAAATCAAAACGACGTAGCCCTGCCGGGCGAGTCCCTGGGCGAAAGATTGGTAGAAATTAATCATTTTTCCAGTCGCCGAGTGGCCGCACGTTCCGACCACGCCTGGCAGCGGAAACGACCGGCCCTTGGGGATGTACAGGTTGGCGGTTACAAGGAAACCGGGCCGGCTCTCGAAAATTATGTTCTCTATCTTATAAGCGTCCCGCTCGACGACGCCTGTGATTCGCGGCTTAAGCGGCGTTTTTTCCGGCCAGGGCCCGAAGCTCCGCTGAATCTTGTCACGAACTTCACGAACATAAGCCTCGGCATCGGCTGCAGTATCGAGAGCAGCTCGCTTCTCATTCGCTCGATTCTCGATGCGACGCACAGACTTAACGAAATATTCCTGAACCATCCGAGGAAATCGATTGAGCGGCTTTAGCGAATCGTTGTTCGAAGCAGCGACTTTGGCCGGGCTTATATAAAGCACGGCGGTCATTACAAAAATGAAAGCATAAATTGCCCTGATGTACGGGACATGGTGATATGTTGGTTTGTTCGACGAAGCTTTTGAAGGGACATCAAAATAGAACATAATTTAATCCTCATATTAAACCTCTGTTAGTTTTGTAATTTTGATTATAACCTTTGGAGAGATTAATGGAAACAGGTAAGTCATATTAAGAATAAAATAGGTGTATATGGCTGCTGTAATCGACTTATAGATAAAAAAACGTGACAGAACTTAGACAATATGGATAATGCCTTGAAATTGAGAACCTGCAGGAGTTATGAATGAAGTTGAAAATATGGTTATTGGAGACACGGCCCCAGTTTCTTCTGCTGTCGGTGACTCTGGTACTGCTTGGTACGGCGATAGCCCGGCACGAGGGCTGTTTCGATCTGCTTAGGTTCGTCCTGACTTTGATCGGTCTGCTGCTGGCTCATACGAGCGTCAACGTGCTTAACGATTATTTCGATTACAAGAGCGGCATTGATCTGGAAACGACTCGAACGCCTTTTTCCGGCGGCAGCGGGGTTCTGCCGGGCGGACTTCTCAAGCCAGAGGGCGTATATATTTATGGCGTGGGCTGTCTGATGGCGGCCCTGGCAATCGGCATTTATCTGACCTTTATTTCCGGCTGGCAGCTTCTGCCTTTGATATTACTCGGCGGCCCGGTGATTTACTTTTACACATCTCATTTAACAAAATGGCTGGCGGGGGAATTCTGGGCCGGACTCGGACTGGGAACACTGCCGGTTTTGGGAACATATTTTGTTCAAACCGGCCACTACAGCGCCGAAGCTGTTGTTGCTTCAATAGCGCCGGGATTCTTGACCGCGAATTTACTTCTTTTAAATGAGTTTCCCGACGTTGAAGCGGACAAAAAAGGCGGCCGGTACAACCTTGTGATTGTCCTGGGGCCTAAAACCGCCGGCCGATTATACGCCGGGCTGATGGTAATGACCTATCTGTGCATTATTGTCGGAGTGGCCTCGAAATTAATGCCGCCGGCTGCACTCATCGGCCTTGTTTCCATACCTTTTGCCTTGAAGGCGATTAGCGTGACATTCAAACAATACGACAATATTCAGGAATTAATCCCCGCCCTGAAAGCGAATGTTATAACGATTTTAGGCACCAATGCCCTGGTGGCGATTGGTTATCTCCTGAGTGGCTCTCGATAAGAATGTAAATGGCTATTATGTAAAAAAAACGAACTTTCTCTTCTTGCCCCGGCAGAAATAGAAGGGAAATTCTTGTAAGAATTCATGCCTCAAGCTATAATGCATAGCGACAAGCCTCGCTTTACAACCGTGCTGCCGGAAAGCTATGATTCAATTTACGGGAGGACACAAAATGAGACGTATATTCGTACTTCAGGCGGTGCTCGGAATATTCCTGATTCCACAGTATGCTGTCTGCTTCGCCGCAGAAACCCCAGATGCAAATGACAGCAGCAAATACCTCGACGCAGTACGGGAGTTTGCTGATAACGTCCTCAAATACGGCCGAGACACCTACGGCCCTAAACATACGCCCTTATTTGTTGACGGGCTCAACATCAACACTCAGGAGCCGGTTAAGGAGCCCCAGAAGGTGGAGGCGCCTATAGAAAATAAGGATAAATTGAATGAATCACTTTTGAGTTATGCCGCGGGATTGACCACGTCATCACCTTCTATTAAGACGATACTGATAAATAATATAAAAAAGGCATTGAGCCAAGGGGCTGATGTCAATACTGTTGATGAATATGGCTTAACCCCACTGCATTATGCAGTAAATCAAGGCCATATAAATATCGTCAAACTTTTAATTGCACAGGGGGCCTGTCTTGACGTTAAGGATAATGCCGGACGTGCACCAATACACTATGCAGCAGAGGCAAATTATCGGTCGCCTAACCCCCAGAAATGGTCTGTAGGCATGGTTCAACTTCTCCTGGATGCCGGTGCCGATATTAATGCCAAAGACGACATTGGTTGGACACCGTTATATTATGCGGCATGTAATTTCAAGAAGTACTTAATTGAGCTTCTTGTGGCAAGAGGTGCTGATATTGACGTTGCCGATAACCGTGGTCGTACACCCTTCGAAGTAATACAAGAAAGGGTCATTCATCTTGAGACAATCAGAGGATCTGCATTTGAATCATCTATATACCGATCCTTAAAACGAGATTTGAAGAAGGAAGTTGGGGATGTTGCAAGATTATTGTATAAGAACGGTTGTACTTATGTGGTGGCAAATCATGGAAAGGATACCAATCCAGGAACACCCCAAAGTCCCTTGAGAACTATTATCGCCGCAATAGAAGTAGTGAGGCCAGGTGGTGTCATTTTGGTTCGCGGGGGAACGTACGCATGCCCATATACGATTCGTATCGACAAGTCAGGAGAACAAGGCAACCCCATTCGTCTCGCAGCATACCCTGGGGAAGTTCCCATTCTTGACTTTGGTGAAGTGAAAGGAGAATCAGTATCTATTTCAGGAGCATATTGGCATATCAAGGCATTGGCCATTACCCATGCTATGCGTCCAATGATGATCCATGGCAGTGGGGCACACCATAACATATTGGAACAAGTCAGAGCATTTGGTAACCAACATGCAGGAATCTTTATTACTACGGATGGCCCAGCAAATAATCTTATCTTGAACTGTGATGCCTATGGGAATTTTGATACTCAAATGAATGGCCAGAATGCCGATGGTTTTGGCATTTGTTGGAATGTTGGGCCGGGTAACGTATTGATAGGGAACAGGTCATGGAATAACTCCGATGATGGTTATGATTGCTGGTTTGCAGGCAAAAGTGTGCGACTTGAGAGATGCTATGCCTGGCGAAATGGTGAAAACATTTGGAATCACCCTTTCTTTGAAGGGAACGGCAATGGTTTTAAGCTTGGCGGGGGAGAAGGAAGGCATGTTCTTATTGGTTGTCTGGTGTGGGGGCATAGCGGTACAGGTTGTACGTTGAATGGTAATACTAGCCCGAGAACAAGCGTACCGTGATTTCCTGGACGAGCCTTGGCGGGGTGATTTTTTCGGCGCAGCAGGTTGCCG
>Ga0209121_10002042_pt1 | contig 20805 bp, 29 predicted proteins | sample Cruoilmetagenom3_FD_187292 | JGI IMG/M metagenome (GOLD analysis project Ga0209121, IMG submission 187292) | Oil polluted marine microbial communities from Coal Oil Point, Santa Barbara, California, USA - Sample 3 (SPAdes) (version 2) | ecosystem: Environmental > Aquatic > Marine > Oil seeps ...
CAAGAAAAAAGTTGCATTTTTAATTGCTTTTGTTTTAACTTTATTATTTGCATATCCTTCTGTATTCGCTTCGTCTACTCACCACACGGCCAACTTCACATGGGGATTTGATGTATATTTCTCGCCTGAAGATGATTGCGAAGGACGTTTGAGAATGTTGATTCAGAATGCGCGGGACAGCGTTCATTGTGCTTTATATGAGATAGAACTTGACAGCATAGCCCAGGAGCTAATAAGGGCAGAAAAAGCAGGAAAAGACGTGAAAATCATAGTCGATGACAAAATGGCAGAGAAACCAGAATCAAAAGTTGATTATTTGACTGCGAACGGAGTAGAAGTAAGAAAAGATAAGAGTGTGTCGTATTTTATGCACAACAAATTTTGTGTTATTGACGAAATGACTGTTTGGACCGGCTCCCTCAACCCAACCTATGGAGGGACAAAGAGGCACAACAATAATGTCGTAGTCATTCATTCGCCGTTGCTGGGAGAAAATTACGAGACCGAGTTCGGAGAGATGTGGGAAGGGCAATTCGGAAAGACCTCGCCCAGAAATACGCCGTATCCTCACCTCACAATATTGGGTAAACAGATAGAATGTTATTTTGGTCCGGAGGACGGCATAGCTATGGAGATCATGGCAGAACTGAGGGGTGCGAGAGAGAGCGTCTATTTTATGGCCTTCTCGTTTACCAGAGATGATATGGCAGATCTGATAATTGACAAGCATGGAGAAGGCAAGGACGTAAAAGGAGTTTTCGAAAGTATGGACTCATTCTATGAGGAGTTTTTGTATCAATATCCTGGGGAATACTCAAAATATTGGGAGATGGAACAGGCAGGCTTGGCTGTGCGACTGGATGGGAATCCAGATTTGATGCACCACAAGGTGTTTATCGTAGACAGCGAGACGGTCATCACGGGTTCGCCAAACTTTTCTAAGAGGGGAGATCAGGACAATGACGAGAACTTGCTGATAATTCATGACAGGGAGACAGCGTCACAATATCTCAGAGAGTTTGAAGAGGTATGGCAAGAAGCACAATCAGGGAGTACACACAATTAGACAGTGACATATTCCACGTCCTAAAGGGTTGCCAAAGGCAACTTTCTCGCTTCGCTCTAAAGCGGGGCTTCTTAAGGGCAACCCAAAAGTCAACAGAGTTCGTCGGTTAGCATCTCAATCACAAATGTGGAACTCCAACCAAACTGAGACAAAGCGGGTTTTCCTGCATGGCCTGTGCAACCCACCTCACCTGTAAGCGCGTTGTAGTTCTCGTGGATTCCTCCCTTTTCTGGGGTGCTCATCATCGACAACAGCCTGCGTTTCAGGTCTAACGCTTCCTTTTTATAGCCATGCTTTTTCAAGGTGTCGTAGGCACTGTAGGCAGTCACCAACCATATCTGCCCCTGCCAGTAACAGCCCTTTTCCCTTTTATCATAGAAAGGACTGTTATAAGCCACGCTGGGTATTGGGTATTTGCCAAAGAATTCCTCTGGATTGAGCAAATGCTCTTCAATCACCCTTTTTACCTTGGCTTTGTCGTCCGTTGCATTGAGCCAAGCTGGAAACCATACGGCGGGAGTTAGCACTTTTACTTTTTCATGCCTGCCATCGACCCTTCTAATATCGAACCAGCATCCATCTGCTTCGCTCCACATGTATCTGTCTATGCTTTTCTTCAGTCTTTCTGCCCCTAATTCCCAACGTTTGTTTTCTTTATCCTTACCTAAGATTTTGGCCCAGCCCGCCATTTTCGTAAGATAAAAATGCAACCAACTGTTGAGGTCTATTGTGTCTATGCTGGTTATTCTTGTGCCAATAGTGATACCTTCTCTTACTCCCAAAAACCTTGGGGTGTCGTCCCATCCTGTTTCGCCGGCTGTGTGGAACTCGTAGAGCCCTCCCTCATCCAAGTCCCTCTCCTTGTAAAACCACTTCAGATAGTCTTTGCTTTTGAGGTACATGTTCTGAAGAAAATCAAGATCACCTGTTTTCTTGTATATTTCATCTATGGCCCAAGCCTGAGCCGGAGGCTGGGAGATATCCGAAGAAGGGGTTAAAGAGTCGTCGATCATGCTGCACAGCATGCCATCAGGCTTCATACCTGCAAACTGTGTCAGCAGGTTTTCTACTGCTAAATCGGAATTAAAGTGATTTATCCCCAATGCGTGAAATGCGGTATCCCAACCCCAAAAGTAGTTGAAGTGTATTTTGCAAGGAACTGAGCAATAGTATTGCATTTTGTTCCTTGGAGCATACAGATTCATTCTTAAGGCTGTTAAGGCCTCTTCCAAAAGTATCTTGTATTTTTTTACATTTCCTTTTAAGTTTATAGAGTCCAAGAAAGAATTCCAGTCCTTTTTTATTTCTTCAAAAAGTCTGTCTTTGCCCCTGCCTGCAGCCTTTTGATGTCCTTCCTTTGCCAGTTTTATTGCTCCGCTCTCTGCATCGCTGAAAGAGATTATAATAAAAAATGAGCCTGTAGGTTCTTTGCTTTCAATTTTATTTTCTCTGACTTTAAAATCAAAACTTGGATAAAAGGCCCTGTGAACGGTGTTTTCTTTCCCGAGGGGGGATTTCTTGAATTCTTCAAAAGCCTCCTCAGTTACCTCAATCTCATCCCCGTATTCGGTGGGTGCTTTTTCCCTAAACCTCTCTGCTCTCAAGGTTGCGTGGTCTACGGGCAGAGAATCTTTGATAACCAATGGATGGGGACAGATATCACAAACTACAGATTCATCTATCATATATTCCTGAGCGCTGGTGTTGGTTCTATCAACAACAAGGGATACTTTTGCTTTTTTCTCCGTATCAACTGCTATCAATAGGGTGTCCGTGGATATAAAGAAAGTTTTCGCGATGACCTCTGAATTATTAAAAACAGCTTTCTCTTTGATATAAAAAGGATAAAAGAAGACCTTCCGGTCTTCAGGCAACTCTTCATTTAAAGTGATCCAGGTGTTAGAAAACATGCCACCCATACCAGGTAAGCAGGTGTAATTCGCGGTTTTTGCGAATTTTTTATCAGTCAAACTCGCCTTTATCCCATAATGCGAACCAAAATCAGATAATGGTCCTCCCGTGACAACGCTCTCGATGTAGAAGGGATATCCTTCAAACTCAACTTCTAGACCGAACTTTTCCATAAGATAAAATTGGGGGGGATATAAAAAACCTAAGTAGCGAAAAGATTGGAATTTTTGGGATTAGAGATAGATAACACCGATGGGGTCAGACCCTAGCTGCTTAATCTTCTTTAAAAAACACGGATCTTAAAGCAGTTGCGTCGATCTCAAACTAAGAACCTCATTCATTGATACTTGCATAGAAATAAGGGGAGGGTAGTCAAAACAGATATTTACACGCTCTTCTTTCTAATATTATCTTATAGCAAAAAAGAGATTTAAACTTAGGATTTAACGCTGAGGGGGAGATTTGAACTCCCAAGAGGGGTTACCCTCACGAGCTCTCCAGGCTCGCGCCTTACCGGGTTGGGCCACCTCAGCATCCAAATGGCAGCCTGCCTTCTACAACCGTTGTATTTTCATTTTGTTGGATATATTAAAACATTATTGTGAGGTCTAACAACATCCAACCAAAATTTTAAACGAAACGAGCAGATTAAAAAGCAGACTTGAACAACAAATGGAATGGTACAATTTTGCCCTCATTTTTTCCATAGGGAAGGATAAGTAGAAATCGGCATAATAACCCTTTCGAGCTCTGCTACAATACCTTTCTCTTTTTCCATTATATTCTTAGCACTCAACAAGGACTTTGCCAATGCGACAGCTTCTGTCTTCAAGGTCTTAATTACCAACAGGTCACCGATTTTGATAGATTTGTCTATCTGCAAAATTCCCGGCAATGCAAGATTTGCACCATGACACAACGCACCTACTGCGGAATCTCTGACGATCACGGAAGGCAAATGGTCAAACAACCTTTCGACTGGTTGAATCGCTTTACGCAAATAAGAGTCTTCTTCATTTTCCTTCCAAAATGTGTAGGCATCCTGGAGTTGGTGAAGTGTGGTCAAAGATTCTTCAGTGAAATCCCCTGTTTTTGTTCTTCTGAGCTCTTTCAAATGGGCACCGGCACCCAAATGCTCCCCTAAATCAAAACAAAGTTTCCGTATGTATGTGCCAGCCTCACACCTGACCCTGAACAGCACATCCCTGTCTTTGATTTCTAACAGCTTAAAGAAATAAATTCTTCTCTTTCTCTTTCTGCGCTTAACCGCAGACCTGACCGGGGGCAGCTGAGTGATCTGCCCTTCGAAAAGCTTAGATTCTTTTACCAGCTTGTCGGGCTCGACTGGCTTGTGTAGATGCATAACGCCAACGTACTCCTTTGGCGCCTTGTTCAACACCATCAGCCCCCTGGTCGCGTTTTCCAAGGCGATTGGCAAAACACCTGTCGCATGGGGATCGAGCGTTCCTCCGTGACCTGCCTTTGACACACCCAAAATTTTTTTTACCCACGCAGAGACTTGATGGGAGGTTGGACCGTCCGGCTTGTCAAGATTTATGACCCCGGTGGATAGAAATTCTTCGACGGACCTCTTGCCTGGCTCTTTTCCCCAGCTCGGATTTGTCTGGGCGTAACCCTTAATAAGAAGCTGGTTATTTGACATTAAACTCCCTCAAAACAGCTGCCTCAATTTCTTTTGGACTCTTATCCCGGGTATTGATGACTGAGTCATAGATAGACAGGTCTTCCAGATCGATGCCGTAGTAAGCCCTGTACCTTTTTTTCTCACTCTCTTCTCTCCGAAGAATCTGCTTAATGCTCTCATCGATGCTTATCCTTTCCCTCTTGGCGACTCTTTTTGCTCTCTCTCTCATCTCTGCCTCCAGCCAGATCTTGTAGGCATCTATGTTGTTTAGGTGTGCAAGCCAGCCCCCAAGCCTCGACTCCAGAATTATGCTTCCCTTTCTTAATAGCTCAATCTGCCTTTTTTCTATCTGGTTGTCAACCGCGGGACTGGTTTCGCAATGCTTGCTAAATTCGTCCAGACGTATGCCATATTTCTTTGAAAGATCCCGAAAAATCAATCCTGTGCTGAAAATGTGGAGGTGCAGATCTTTTCCAAGAATCTCAGAGATTGTTGTCGTTCCGCTTCCTGGCAAACCCGAGATAGTTATGGTGGGCATCAGTCATCTTTCCTCATTTCTTATGCTTGCTGGTCCACCAATCTGACATGCCGATCAAATTAAATATCTTGGTAATCGATCCACCCAAAGCGATTGATAGGGGTAGAAAAACAATTAACCATGCTGGAAATCTGCATGGCCCTGCACCAAACTGTGCGTCTAAAGCGACATGACTTGCCCATGGAACATCGAAATAAACATAAGAAAATGTCTCCATGCCATACATACCAATGTACCAAAGCAACCACATGAAGATGGGGATCGTGATAGCCATCGACAGAACCATTGTTTTCGTTCCTCCACCGCTTGACGCCATTGATTCTTGCTGCATTTCCTGTATCTCAGGCATGGCCTTGTTTAACTTTTTTATCTTTGACATGTCATGGGTCATTCTTGCTTCTCTCATCTCTTTCTGAAACGCCTGCATCACTCGTTTGGACTGTGCTGACTGTTTTAGGTCTGTCGAAAAAAACCTTATAATCCCTCCCAGTCCTGCCATGAGCAGAGCAGCAATCAGACAGGTTAGAAGCGGGTATCGTCCATCGAACCCAATTATTGGCCCCAAAATGAGGTTGATAGCTGGGCCAATGATATTTATGAATTGAAACAACACTAACACAAGTATCATTACTACCATTAACGGAAGCATCGCACTCATGGGTCCCTTGGGTTTGCCTTCTTGCATCTTAATCACCTTTTTCTATTATTCTCACGAGATCTCTAACACACTCCATTAGTGAATGGTTGTGGTTAGATATAATCTTAACGGTTGCACCAGTCAACACGGCGTAGGACATGGCTGAAATCCTGTTCATGAGTTGGTGCTCCTCTATCTCCTTAAAGGCCACCTTTTCCCTTATTCTGGTTTGGTCTTTTGCTCTTCGCTCAACTATTTCACTTGGATATGCCTCAACCAGAACTATGACCTCGGGCTTTATCCTTTCCAATACCCAAACTGGAAGGCCAGGCAGAAAACCTTTGGGCGTCTTTATGGTGCAATGAGTGTCAACCACTACCTTGCCCATCCTTTCAATCTTCTCAGCCGCATCAATCTGGATGGCTTTTTGTAGGTCTAGCGGAAGGCTCCTTATCTCATCCCTATTGGTTACGTCCCCTCGAGATCTCGCCGCCTCAAACATCAGATCTCCATAGTTTACGAATTTGACTGATACTTCTTCTCTTGCCTTGCCGATAACGGTTGTCTTTCCTGCTCCTGGAATTCCTGCTATGATAATAGTGCCCATCCATTTCCCAAGGTGAAACGAGCTTGTGCTATTTTAAAATAACGCTGGAAACGGGATTCTTTTTCACTCAACTCCGAAGAGCTTCCTTATCATTGGGTGCATTTCAGCCGCCTGTTCTTTTGCTACTGCTTCATACAAACTCATCAGTATTGATACCGCTAGAAGCACGCTTGTGCCACCTATTCCCCCGACAGTGCCAATCATATCAGCTGTCACAGCCAGCCCGCCAACTATGGCACCGCTTAATATAGTTATCGTTGGAATATACCGCGAAAGAACCTTTTCGACAATCCGGGGACTGCTCCGAAATCCGGGGATTTGCATCTCACTAGATCGAATTTGTTTTGCGACATCTTTTGGTCCCATCCCCGTGGTCTCAATCCAGAATTTTGCAAACAGGATAGAGCCGCCTACCATGGCTAGCAAGTAAACAATAATGTGCAAAAAAATTTGCCAGGGGGCATATTCAACGCCACCCACCACCAGTCCCCCTTGGACCAATGGTATCAGCCAACTTTCTAAGCCTCTGAGTGGAGAGAGGTACCATGCGGCGCCTCCAATAGCGGTATTACCACTAAATTCGCCAATAAAAGAGTTCTGTCCGATCAGAGGTATTTGTGGATTAGTCCAGAGCATCATCGCGACCATATTAAATACCCCTATAATCATCGTAACCAGAATCACAGGTATTACCGATGCATACAACAATCGAATAGGAAATCGTCCCCTTGCTCCCCTAACCTTTCCGTGTGCTAGAGGTATCTCAACCCTTCGAGTTTCAAAGTATATAACCAAGAGAAAGATGAAGATGGTTCCAAGCAATCCGACTATCGTATTTTGGGTGTATCCTTGGCCTCCCCCACCCAAGAAGAGATACTCAAATCCTCCCCCATAGATTAGATCTGAAAGTGAAAACTTTGATAAAAGATACCCCAACCTCAAGAAAGCACCAGCAGGAGGATTCATGATTCCTATCACTTGCCCAGGAATAGGACTCTCAGGGAACCAGGAAAATAACCCTACTACCAGTTTCTGAGAAACGCCTGCAACAATAAACAGAGAAATGCCGGAACCTATTCCCCACTTTGATACTATCTCATCCATGAGAAATAGGATCATGCCACCAATGAAAAGCTGTAGGATGATTATTGCTCTCGCCGCAGTACTTCCAACTATTTCGACGAATGCAGGGTCGGGGAGCAGAGCCCCAATCTGAGCTACAGACATAACAAGAGTTAAAACAATGACCAATATCTTTTGAGTCCCTTGAAATATTGCCTTGTCCTCCTTTTTTGATAGATCAAGATTGATGATTTTAGCACCAGCCAGCAACTGCATGACTATAGACGCCTCAACAATAGGACCTATTCCCAAATGGATAATCGACCCATTCTCACCTGCCATAATGGCCCTAATATTTTCAAAGTAGTCAACCGTTTCACCACTTACCCCGTAGATCATTACCTGGGCTAGTGTGAAATATAGAATTAGGATTACAATAGTCCACAAGAGCTTTGTTTTGAACGGAAGGTGCCCCTTAGGCTTTATGACAGCGGGAAGCTTGTCAATCAGAGGTTTCAAGGCAAACAATCTGCTCTGCTCGGCCATTTCCTAACTCACCCTTCAATAACCTTTCCGCCTTTTGTTTCAATCTTTTGTTTTGCAAGTCTGGTGACACTCCTAACAGTCACCTCAACGGGGCCGCTGATTTTCCCTGCGCCGAGAAGCTTATCGTAATCAAGCTTGGTAAGATCTATCTTTTTGGAGTGCTGAAATCTTTCTTCGAGTTCGCCGATGTTTATCACCCTGTCTTCAGCTTTTTTGAGCGGAGTGAAACCGTGAACGCCAAAAACATTTATTCCTTTTTTTTCCATCTTCAAGGCGCGTAGATATTTGTGTTTGTGGAGTCCTGTCTTTCCTCTCCCGCCTCTTTCGCCCGCACCTCTGCCTTTCTTTGTGCTTCCTCTACCGTAAGTTTTTGAACCCCTGAAATGCTTTGTTTTTTCTTTTGCCATCAGATCATCCTCTCGATCAGTTTGTTTATTTCTTTTCCGCGGTAGCCCAGCACTCCGCCTTCCTTAAAGGAGCGTTTCGTGTGCCCCCAACCCTTTCGTGGAGGGTGCAGACGAAAAACAGGTTTCACATCGGGCAATTCTTTGTATTTAACTCTCTCGTTTGCAATCGCCTCAACCCATGGGTCTATCCCCTGAAAAGGCATGTGGGTCTTTACCCAATCATCTGTAATTGGCTTATCCCCCATGAGTCTTCCTCTTTCTCTTACAAGCTTGTTGAGCGTTTCCTTGTTGATCTCTCCCCAGGTGAGGTAGTCTTTAACTTTTTGCAGCATGCCTTTGTTGGTATCGTTTGCCTGAATCAAGATGCAATGATTTGCTCGAGTTAGACGTAGAAGATCCAGTGTCAATCGGATTTCACGCCTGACTCCGATTTTCCCTTTTACTCTCACAGCTGCATACAACGTTTGCATCTTTACTCTCCTAATCCCCTCTTTACACCCAAGACTTTCTCTTGGCCTTTGGAAACTCTGATCTGTGATGTCTTTTTTAGTGCATCAAAAGTTGCTTGCGCATAATTTACCGTTGTCCTCGTAGTACCTTTTGTGAATGTCCAAACATCCTTGATTCCAGCCAGCTCTAGAATGGGCTTGACCGTTTTACCAACAACGAGGCCGACCCCCCAGGGCGCAGGCTTGAACGTTACCTCTGCGGATCCTGATTTTCCCTTGACCCGATATGGAAAGGTGTGAGGCGCTCCGCATCTGCATTCCCATGATCCGCAACCACGAGTTACTTCTATAAGGTTGAGTTTTGCATCCTTTATCGCTTTGACAATTGATAGTCTTGTCTCCTTTGTTTTGGCTTTTCCTAAGCCAACAAAACCATCCCTGTTTCCCACTGCCGCAATAACCAAAAAGCTTACTTTTCTGCCTGAATCGGTCATGCGTTGAACTAGATTCACGTTGATCACCTCTTCTTCCAGGTTTGGCAGCAGTAAATCAACTATCTCCTGTTCTCTCAGCACCAGTCCGCTCCTCAATGCTTCTTCCATTGTCTTTATTTTTCCCTCTTTCACCATGCGACCCAACTTGGTTTGAGGATCCCACAAGTCTTTCACTTCTTCTTCCATTTTCCTGCCTCAATTTCTTTTTTAACTTCGTTGAACAATTCTGGAGTATTTTTGGTGAGATGCATCCCTTCGATTCGGTCTTTCTTTGGGATTACATCTTTTTTACAGGGCACAGAAACCCCAGCATCAATAACTCCTTTTGCTGCTGCAAACACCTTAGAACCTTTGGATGGAGCCCACAAGCCAAGGTCCAACACACCTGCTTTAATTCCTTTGTCGACTGCTCTCTTTCCAGCGAGCAAGCCGGTCAGATAAGCACAGGGCGTGTTCGATTTGGGCTTATCCCATTTTAGCTCGGTGAGTTCTTTTGAGGTTGCGCTAGCCAGAACCTGGTCTCCTTTGGGATCATAGATAATGAGCTGCACTGTGAGATTGTTGAGAGAGCTTCTTACAACCACCCTGGGACGCTCTGACTTCAACAGCTTTAACCGCCGACGATAATCTGTTTTGCCCTCTCTTCTTCTTCGGAATGGGATTCTGTAGTTAGCTTTCATTCTTAATAACCCCCTCCGATTTTAAATGCTGTTTCAGTTGAGCTTTAGAATAAAACTCTCCCGCTCCCGCTCTTTTATAGTATCGTCGATAGGTAGAAGAGTCGATCGCACCGCTCTCCCTCAGTCCCTTGAGAAGCGACCTCAGAGCCCTTATCTTTTTGATCCATTCCCTCTTCTTTGACGATCTTGTTTTTGCCCCTCCTTTCTTTGAACCGGGACCTCTGCGCCGTCCCTTGTCCTTCTGGGCCTTGATCTTTTTTTTCCTAAAGCTGGAAATTCCCTGTTTTTGCTTCGCTTTTATTGCTCCGCCTTGAATTAAATGCCTCACATCCTCGCGCGTTGTCGCTTTGCTTACATCATCAATTCTTTCGGGATCAAATCTGACCCGATTCCTTCCACACTTAAGCAAGCTCGCAGACAGCCTTCTCTGATTCTTTAAATTGGTCAACTTTCCCTCCAGTTTAATATTCGAATTCTGCGTTTAATGGCCTCATCTGCTATTAGAGTCCTTTTCTTTCGTCCCAGCCTTCCCGAGATTCTTATTGCCTCATGAGCGGGATCAACCGAAGCAATCTGATTAGGATTGCTGATAAAAACTTCCTTAAAACCTGAAGGATGCAGACCTCTAGTCTCCCTGGCTGAACGATAGCCAATCGAAGGAGAAGGAGGTCGATACCGTTTGTTCAGCCTAAGTTTTGAGTGATGACCCTTTGGCCTTCTCCATGCATCACCCAGGCGCTTGTACCTAAAAAATTCTTGCCTTTTGAAATCAGGCTTCTTTCTCCTGGACTCTCTTGCCTGTTTTATTTTTTCCTTGTCGGCCTTACTGAGCGCGGGCTTTATGCTTAGAGGACGAATGGGTCTTATTTCGCCCAGCTGGTTCTTTATCTTTTTGGCAATATTGGGCCCTATCCCTTTGACCTTTGCAATGCGGTCTTCATCTGCCTCACTCAGGTCTTCAAGAGAGCGGAACCCTGCCTTCAAGAGCAGTTTGGCTTTTGATTCTCCGATTCCCTTTAACCCCGAAAGTTCCTTTAAAGCCTCTTTCTCATCCATTAACCTCCCCTCCTGCCTTTCACCAGGTAAAAGCCGTCCTTAAACACCCTACGATCTCTATTTCGTATCTTAGTAGCGGATCGAATGTTTGCGGCTGTTTGACCAACTGCTTCTTTGTCAATTCCACTGACCTCCACAAACTCCTTGGTAATCCCTACTTTGGTGTCTCCAACGATTCTGGCCTTTCGTGGATATCGTTCTCCGAGAAAATTGTCTATAAAAACAGAGTTTTCTCTAGCAGATACTTTTACGGGAAAATGAGAATAGTTTATTTTTAACTTGTACACAAAACCATCAGTCACTCCTGCAAGCATATTTTTCAAATGAGATTCAAAAGTACCCACAAACGCCTTTGCTTTTCTTTTCTTGCCTTTGGCTTGAACAACGACGGAGTCGTTAGCCACTTTCATATCTAGCAAGGAAGCTCCAAAATTCTTTTCTAACTCGCCCTTTGGTCCGCTAACAAGGATTCTGCCATCAGCTATCTTGACCTCTACAGTCTCGGGAATTCTGATCTCTTTTTTTATCACATTTTCTTCAATCATTTTCTCACGTTCAGTTCAGTATACATAAGCAAGCAGTCTTCCACCTATACCCAATTCTTTGGCTTTCTGCTGGTCGACAACCCCTTTGTTTGTGGTAAGGATCAGCAATCCAAAATCTCTTGCCGGCAGAAACCTTGATTCCCATCTCTCAAACTCTCGATATTTGATAGGATGCCGGGGCTTTATTACCCCGCAGTCGTTAAGGTTTCCAACGAGCTTGATTTTGAACTTTCCTCCCTTTCCATCCTCAATTCTTTCGTAAGAGCCTATGTATTTGCTTTCTTTTATTAGCTTTAACACTCCGTCAATGAGCTTTGAAGCGGGCCTTATCTCCACCTCGATCTTTCCCGCATGGGCTGCATTTTTTATCGAAGATAGAGCGTTCGCAAGAGGTTCTTGAGCCATTTTTTCTCCTCACCTGTATTTTTTAAATCCTAACTCTTCTGCTTTTTCTCTGAAGCATTGCCTGCAGAGGTGCAAACCGTATCTTCCAATGATTCCTCTTTTTCTTCCGCACCTTTCGCACCCTTTTATCCGGCCATACTCTTTCTTTTTTTGCTTTATCTGCATCAAACCACCTTTATATCCAGCTTCTTGGTCAAAAAGTTCATTGCCTCGTCGGGGTCTATTTGATGTCTGTGGGGAATTTTACTTCTCTTTCTCTTTCTGTGCTTTATTCTGTATCCGGACCTTTCTAGAGTTATTGAAACGTCCAACCCTATGGTCCCAATATTGGGATCATACTTTAGACCTTCAAAATCAGTGTAGTCCAAAATACCAAACGAGAGATTCCCTTGAGAATCAAACGAATATTCTGCGACTGAGTCTCCTTTGGCTTTGAACGCTCTCTTAAGAAAATTCTCGGCCTCGCCTCCTCTTAAAGTCACCTTGCAACCGATTGTATCTCCTTTTCTAATTCCCCAATCTTTGTTCATTATTTTTGATATGGTCCTGACGGGTTTTCTATTGGTTAATAGTTTTATCACCTTTTCAGCTTTTTTTAGCCTTTCTACGTCTGACCCAACACAAATGTTCACTGTTGCTTTTTCTATTTTTGGATGGGTCATAGGATTCTGTTCTTTACTCATCTTTCGCTCCGTGCTTGCCCTGTGCGGGTAGACTTATCACAGGTTTTTGTTTACCCACCACAAATGCATAGGGTTGAATGGTCGAAAAGACCTCGTCTGCTTTTAGCACTATTTTATTTGGAAGGGGCGAGCTTACCTTTTGGACTTCAGAAATAGTTGCCAATTTGCCAGCATGTTTGCCTCCGATGATCATCGCAAGATTTCCTTTTTTAAAGCTAAAGTAATCCAATATCTTTTGATCTTTAAGAGAAATTTTTAGAGTGCCGCCGGTGTTATAACCATCCTGTGCAATTAGATTCCTGCCGTCGTGCAGATTCAATTGAATTTTTCCTCCCTTGATGTTGACCTTGTCTTCGATTCTTGCAAGCTTCCACGAAGCATTGGCCGAAGGAATGTCGACCAGTGAAACTTTACCTCTCTGGTCAAATAACACCCGATAATGCTTTCCCATTTTTGGGATAGAGATAACATCCATAAATCCGCAGGGAAATTTGTAATTCTTTCTTGTTCTACCATCGACCAACACGTCGCCTCGACCAAGGATGATTCTGGCTTCTGGTGCTGAATCGCACACCTTAAGGTAATCTCTGAGGATCATACCCAAAGGAATCGCTTGTTCTAAAGGATGAGGGCCCGGTGAAGGTTTTATTGCCCAATAAGAGCGTTTTCTTTCAATTTTCCAGCTTCTTGGTGCTACAAGTCTTTTAAGGTGTCTACTCATTTTTTCTCCTTATCTTTGACTTTTCTTTCTTCCTCTTCAGGTTCTTCTTCTTCCTCTTCAGGTTCTTCTTCTTCCTCTTCAGGTTCTTCTTCTTCTTTTTCCTCTTCTTCTCTTTCTCTTTCCTTTGCCTCTTCTTCCTTTTTGACTTCTCTCTCAATCTCTACTCTTCGCTCAGGCGAGAGACGTTCCACTATCTTTCTTCTTCTCCAAGGATCGCTTAGATTCAGCTTCAATATTTTAACATTTGAACAAGAAATATATCTTGGTACTCTTGTGCCATCTGTCTTTGCGTATGTGGCACCCTCTACAACGAGAGAACTCTGCTTTACGTTGACCTCAACCACCTCGTTCTTATAACCTTTATATCTTCCTCTCATTACCTCAATTTTGTCCCCCTTTACAACAGGGAAATTTCGCCTTTTGTATTTTAGAGCAAGATCCATTGAGAAATGAGCTGATGTGGATTTTCTCTTCTTGTGCAAAGGCGCATTGAAGAATGCCTTTCTCTGTTTTCTAGATTGAATGGATTTTGTCATTTTTTACCTACACTATCATTGAAGATAGGGCTGCAATTCTGGGCCATCTTTCGGCAGCTTCTTTTGCAACTGGACCCTTGATCATTGAACCCTTAACATCTCCGTTAGGAGCGGTTATCACGGCGGCATTATCCTCAAACTGAATCATCATACCGTCCGGCCTGCGAAAGGACCTTCGTTGGCGCACTACCACCGCATTTAGTATTTGTTTTTTAAATTCAGGCTTCCCTTTTTTGACAGACACTTTTACCATGTCGCCTATTGCCGCAGTAGGGATTCTTCGGTGGGTTCCCCCGTGCCGAATGACTGTGATTACTGTCAAGACTTTTGCGCCCGTGTTGTCTATACAAGTCAATTTAGCCCCCACTGGCAAGCCTCTGGTTGCCCTGCCTGCAATTCCTTTCATTCTTCTACCTCTTTTCTTTCTCAATCACGACCCATGAGCATGTTTTGCTTAAAGGTCTGCACTCCATGATCTTTACCTTGTCGCCAACCGCTAGGTCTATGCAAGGAGGACAGTAAGAAGTGTATCTGTAGGTCCTTTTTTCCCATCTCTCATATTTTGGGAGTTTGTGCATTAATTCTCTTTTTACCACAACTGCTTTTTGCATACCAGTTGAAGCTACCTCGCCCTGAATTATCTGACCACGAACACGAAGAGTTCCATGAAATGGACACTTCGGGTCCTCGCAACTGCGAGAGGGCAAGGAAACGTTGATTCCTATATCTTTGGCTTTCAATTCATTCACCTCACTTTTTTAATCCTATCCTCAGGCCTACACACTATTCTCGTTCCACTCAACTTGCATTTTTTTTCCGGAAATTCGAACTCGCATATTGACTTAGCGACTTTTTTTTCATTCTTCTTGCTTTCTATTATTAACAGCTTTTTGGTTTCATCGACTATTTTTCCATCTACTCCAACTAGTGAGGGGTCTTTACTATGCACCACCGAAACCTTGAGACCAATGAGTTCTCCTTTCATTAACCTTTTTATTTTATCCATTTTTTACTTATTTCTAGTTTGGAACCCCATTTCTTTTAAAGCTTCTCCAACTTTTACCCTGTGATCGCCTTGCAGTTCTATTGTTCCTTTTTTTATGGTTCCGCCACAAGCACATTTTGCCTTCAACTTGGTCACGAGAGATGAGAGATTAATTGATCGTGAATCTATTCCATTTATGATAGTTACAGATTTTCCAAATCTTCGTTTATCCAGATATATCTTTATTTCTTGTTGCTCCTTTGCAATTTCTTCACAAACACATAGCTCTTTGGGTAATCCACAGACTGGGCAGATTTCGCTCATATCTCTTCTTCCCTCTCGATTGTATTGATTCTAGCAATGGTTCGTTTCAGGGCTTTTATCTTACCTGGATTTGAGGCTGATCCACCCATCTCAACCGATCCTTTTTGCTTTAAGAGCTCATCTTTTAAGCTTTTTAGGATTTCCTTTCTTTCTTCTTTTGGCATTTCTCTAATTTCCTTTAGCTTCATTACTCACCTCTTTCTTTTTTTTGCATTTTTAACAACACTAATTATCGATTCAGCGGTTTTTTTACCTATTCCTCTTATTGACATCAAATCATCGATTGTCAATCCTTTTAACTCCGCCAGAGTATTAATATTTGCTACAGATAGTTTCTTAATTACAGGAGGACTCAACTGAGAAATCTCTTCGAGGGAGACCTCCTTTGGCTCTTTTGCTGGCTTTCCCTTCTTGGTCTCCTTTGGCTCTTTTGCCTCCTTGGCCTCTTTACCTGGAGCCTCCTCCACCTGAGGAGCCTCCACTTCTTTCTCTATCTCTTTTACAGGTGCCTTCTCCTTGATTTTATCAGGCAACAGCACATCTGATTTCATAATGCTAACAACGACGCCTACTACACCTGGCTTGAGCTTTGCCTCTGCGTAACCTTTCGACATGACTTCTTTAGCAGCCTCGCCGGAGTGCTTTATGTAACCTTTCGTGATCTTAAGGGTCCTGTGCCTTTGAGAAGTTAACTTTCCTGAAATAATGACTTCGCAACCCTTGGCTCCTGCTTCCATTATGCGGGTTACAATTGTATATGCTGCCCTGCGATGATTCCATCCTCTTCTAAGCATTTTGGTCAGTTGATAAGCCATCAGATTAGAATTCAGTGAGGGATTATTTATATCCTGAATCTCGATTTGAGGATTTTCCATACCAAATTTATCTGAGATGCGAGCCGTTAGATTACTTATGGCACTTCCTTTCCTTCCAATCACCAAACCCGGCCTCTGAATTTCCATAGAGATGTTTGTCGACATGGGGCCTCTCTGTATTTTCATGCCTCCAAACCCGCTCCTCTGAACCTCTTTTTGCAAGTACTCTTTAAGCAACATTTGGGTTACTAAGTCTCTTATTAACTTTCTTTCTCCTGCCATTTAACCCTCCAACTCTTTAACCACGAGCTCAATATTTGTCCTTTGTTTGTCCCACTTTGTTGCTCTACCGTGAGCCCTTGGTTTGGTACCAGGAATGGGTCTGCCTTTATAGGCTGAGCAGTGGATTATGACCGAATTTTCGGGATCTAAACCGCTTGACTCTGCGTTGCTTTTAACATTTTTTAGAACGCCAGCTATCATAGAAGCAGCCTTAACTGGATATGCTCCGGGGCCGAACCCGCCTTTTCGGTGAGACATTTTTCCTAGATGCGTTCTGAAGGGCAAAGGCTCCCTTTTCTCACAAATTTTTTCCAGCAGCTGTTCCGCCTCTGAGATTTTCATTCCTTTTATTGCCCTTGAGATATTTTGAGAGTGCTTGGGTGAGCAGTGAAGCTCCTTTCCAAAGGCCTTGCTGAATTTTCCCTCGCCCAATGTTACTGAGTAGGACATTTTTTCACCTTTTATTTTAGAGGTACATATTTGGATGAACGCGTCGCTCCAACGCCTGGCCCTGTGTGTCTCACCACTTTTCTAGTGACAGCCAACTCGCCCAGATAGTGACCCAACATTTCTGGCTTTATTCTAACTTGAATGAAAGATTTCCCATTATAAATACCAACCAAATGACCTATAAATTGAGGCAATATAACCATATCTCTGAGGTGTGTTTTGACCAAGGTATCCTCCTTAACTTTCGATACTTTTTCGAGAAGCATGTTCTGCTCCTCGGTAAGCCCCCGCTTTAAACTTCTTCTCGCCCTAGCCGAAAGGAGAGACAACAGCTTGTCCATATCGAGAGATTTTATTTCATCGGCTGACTTGCCTCTGTATTTAAACTCCTTTGGTTTCTTTAACTCAACTTTTCTTCGCTTTTTTGGCATATTCCTAGTCACCTCTTACCTGTTCTCTTTGGAGCGACCTTACCTGCTTTCTGGCCTGGCGAGGCACCTCTTGACAGGGAGGTCGGTCCGCCTTCATAGCCATGAGAGCCTCCGCCATGAGGATGATCAACAACATTCATTGCTACACCTGAAACTCTTGGAAACACTTTTCCCGCTTTCCTAAACGCTTTGTACCTTTTACCTGCACTTAAAAAAGGCTGATCGCCTCTGCCTCCTCCTGCAGAGATACCAATAGTTGCTCTACAATCAGGATTTAACTGCTTGAATTTGCCAGAGGGCAGAGAGAGAGTCGCGCCTTTTGCATCGTGAGACGTAACAGTTGCATAAGCTCCCGCGGCTCGAACCAATTTTCCTCCATCCCCAGGCTTTAATTCTAAATTAAAAATGGGGGTTCCATCAGGGATGTGCTTTAAAGGCAAGACAGAGCCAAGTTCGACGTGTGGCTTTTGGGAAAAAAGAATTTCATCCCCCACAGCAATTCCTTCTGGCGCAAGAAAAGGAATTTTTTTACCATTGTGCAATCTAAGCTCCGCTACAGGCGCAGTATGCCCGGGTTCGTGAATGAGATCAAGCACTTGCCCTTTTGACTCGGGGGATGGAGGGATATACTTAACTTTTATTTTTGAGGACTTGTTTCGATATTGAAATGTTCCCCTTCCGCGTCTCTGCTGAATCATTTTTTTACCCATTTTACCTCCTCTAGAATATTCCAATTCTTGTTGCTATATCCTCCGCTTTGTAATCTGGATTTAGTTTTATTATCGCTCTTTTTCCCTCTTTGGTTATTCTTGTGTTTACTCGATCGACTTTTACTTCAAACAGCTGCTCTGCAGCGTGCTTGATGAGCTTTTTACTTGCTCTCCTCCTAACTACAAACTCAAGTGAATTGTTTTCTTCAATTAGCTGAGATGACTTTTCTGAAACAAACGGGAAGAATAGTATCTTATGAGGATCCATTTGGCTCACCTACCTTTTTCAGTGACGATTTAGTAAATAAAGTTAACCTGCCGGGGTCTGCTCCTGGAGCAAGCAGTTCTACTGTTAGTTCTTTTGGATGAACCACGTCAACACCAGGCAAATTTCCAGCAGCCTTCTGAACAAAGGACTTCTCTGATAAAACTAAGAGCAAGGACTTTGCCCTCTTGTATTTTCTCCCCCTCAACTTTCCTTTTCCTGGTCTGATGTGCTTCTTTTCCTTTGATCTGCAGACATCGTCCCAAATTCCGAGAGCTTGGAAAATATTGATAACTCTCTTGGCATTACTGAGCTTTTCGAAGTCATCCGTAACAACCAGAGGTAAGCTCAGCTTTTGATTAAACCTATGGTTCCTTGACAAAACGAGTTCTTTATCAGCAGTGGCTGCGAGAGCTGAGTTTTTGGCAAGCCTGGCTTCCTTCTTGTTCAACTTTTCTTTCAATTTTTTGTCTGGTCTCGGTGGATGAGCTCTTCTACCGCCAACCGAACCGGGCATCAATACCGCTCTCCTTCCTTGTGAGAGGCGCGGAACCCTTGATACCCCCCTACCAACGCTCCAGGATTCTTCGGAGTGCTTCTTTCCTGCAAGAGGAGAAGAACCATAAGGCTGTCGCTTGTTGGACTGAGCGATGGACACCGCCTTCCTAATAAGATCGGGTCTAAAAGAAGTGCTGAATATCTTTGGCAGTTCTACGCTTTCCTTCACTTCTCCTTCCAAATCATACACATTAACCAGCATTCTTATCAACCTCATCCTTGTTTAGAAGTTTGTGATACATAAGACAACGTTACTCGATCAGGTTTAACCCCTTTCTGGTATCTTACTGCATCTCTCATCCTCAACAGTCGCTTTGCTGGACCTGGAATTGAACCATGTATTACCAGATACTTGTTTTTGACAACACCATAATGTGGGAATCCACCGTTTGGGTTAATCTCTTCAGCGTTTGTGCTAACTTTGAGCACTCTTTTGTTGCATTCTGTTCGTTGGTGATAGCCCATCTGACCATCGGATGGAACTGACGAACGAATCCAACTTGGATGCCATGGACCCTGGGTACCAATCATTCTTCTATGCTTTGAATTCTTGTGTGACAGCAACTTCGTACCAAAACGCTTAGTCCTGCTTTGGAACCCCTTGCCTTTTGTTATCCCCACAATATCAAGCATGTCTCCTTCCTTGATAACATCACTGGCATCTATTTCTTTACCCAAAATTGATTTTGCGTACTCAATTCTATCAGCTACTGTTCCTCCACCGATTCTAATTTCCATCAATTCAGGCACCTTGCTGGGGATTGAATGGACTTTATCTGGAAATGTCTGTACAAGAGCGAAAATCTCATCAGCAGAATCGATTGGCCCCCATTTTTGTGAGGGTTTTTTGGGAAGTGGTATTCGCTTTGCCAATTCTTTAGAAAGATTTGTTGCCCATGCCTCGGTGAGAGTCTTGTAGCCATAGGGTGTTAGCTTGTATCCGCGAATCCCAACCACATTAATTGGGGGAGTTTCGATGATGGAAATTGGGACCCTAACCTCTTGCCCTGCCGTTGTGGAGGCGGGTCTATAGTCTGTCATGAACGCATGGCTCATTCCTACTTTGTAACCGGCGAACCCTTGGATTTTGACCCTATCGCCATTTGTGGACCACGCGCTTATATGTGGCACTATTGACCTCGCTCTCTTCCTCGGCGAGTAGGCGTGAGAACCCTTCTTTGGTCTGCTTTTCTTTGTCATTTCGAATCACTTCCCTTCTCGGGTTTCATAGGCAGACCCGTAACGCTCTATCAGCCAAAAAAGTCCATTAGGCTAACGGAGGGATGCAGTAGCATAACCCTGGAGCGTTTGGATTTACCTTTTTTACTACCCTTAGAATAAAGGAGTGGTATATAAAGCTAACGATTAATGCTAGAGGGGTAGACATTACCAAATATCTCTTCACCATCCTAAGACGGGCCCAAGATGGCTACCTCGGGAAAGAGAAAGAAAGCGCTATCGACGTTTCAACTCCGAATGGGACATGAAAAGTTATTAATATACTGTTTTGTATTTTACCCTGATGAGTGCTTTAACATGCTTTGAATCGTGCAATTACTTTCTAAGAGAGTTTATTGAAACATGCTCAATGACTGCCCTGTATTCTTGCTGCTTTTGGTATCAATTGCCTGTGGTTGCAACTTGCTTGCTGCCATTCTCTGCGCTCCCGATGTGTTGGCCAATCAGCTGCACTTTTCCGGTGTTGTGGCTTTCTTCTATGGCATACTGTTGTGAAATGCTTTGCGGATGCTTTATTTGGGTTCCGAACACCTTAATAGGAGTCGAACCTTGTATATTGCCTTTGGTCACTTCACAATGTGAGGCGATTTTGGGTGACAGGGTAATTTCATGTCTAAACAGGCCAACCTGCCTTCTCCTTGAAGTTACAGGTGGAAATATGCTTTCTTGTGCAGGTCTTCATTCTTGGTCTTTCCATTTTTTCTCTTCATTCTGCATGGGAGTTCCTATGTCGTTTTTGCTGTCCTTCTGCTCATTAA
>Ga0209121_10002043_pt1 | contig 20803 bp, 22 predicted proteins | sample Cruoilmetagenom3_FD_187292 | JGI IMG/M metagenome (GOLD analysis project Ga0209121, IMG submission 187292) | Oil polluted marine microbial communities from Coal Oil Point, Santa Barbara, California, USA - Sample 3 (SPAdes) (version 2) | ecosystem: Environmental > Aquatic > Marine > Oil seeps ...
ATATAGTTACGGATTAATGTGTAATCATCATTAGTGTTTCTCATATAACAAAATTAATTATTGTTAATTTTGTCATCGAATTACATAACCTTTACAATTGCGACGCAGCTATACTGATATCTATGAAACATTTACATTTAGACAATTAGCAGATAAAGTTTTTGAAAGCACTAAAATTAGTCAGAACAAAGATGGTGATAACGATTTCTCATTTTTAGATTATAATGTAAAACTAAATTATCAACCCAACGCTAGTAACCGCTTTTATGCGAGCTTAATTGCTATAGATAATCAATTAGATTACCGATCAAACGAATCAGAAAATAGTCGTGATTTTAATGACATATTGAAGATTAAAAATAAGGGTTATGGATTGGGTTGGAATTTTATTTGGAATAAAAATCTAAATCAAACTACCCAAGCCTTTTTCTCTGATTACAAACTCAATTATAATTACATAACTATAGAAAGCGAAGCGCAAGTGTCAGATTTTGAAAAACGAAATACGATTTTCGATTCGGGTATCTCTACTGAATTAAATTATAATGTGTCAAATAGAAGTGCTTTTACGTTCGGCTATCAATATACACTTAAGGATGTAGCGTATGCTTTTATTAATACCACAGATTTGCGTTTTGTTTTAGATACAGAGCAAAAAATAGTTCAGTCTCATAGCGTTTATGGTCAATATGACTATAAAAATTCAAAAATTGTTGATGTCTCATTTGGATTGCGTAGTACATATTTTAATGAGCTCGATGCCATAAGATTAGAACCAAGACTACTTATTTTTAAAGAATTAAATCAGCACTTTAAGCTTCAGGCTAGTGCAGAAATTAAGAATCAGATTATTAGTGAAATTGATGAAACCGTTTTTAGTGATTTATCATTAGAAAACAGAGTTTGGAGATTAGCGAATAATACTGATTTTCCTATTATTAATAGTAAACATGCTTCTACAGGATTTACCTTTAGTAAAAATGATTTTAGTTTTGATGCTGATGTCTACTATAAAAAAATGAAAAATGTAACTGCATTATCATTAGGATTTTTAAACCCTGAAAATACTGGTTTTAATGTTGGAGATCAGAATATATTTGGAGTAGACGTTTTTGCTAAAAAACGATTTAATGGCTTTAATTCTTGGATAAGCTATTCTTATAACCGATCTAAAAGTAAGTTTCAAAATCTTAATGCTAATAAAGCGTTTAATTCAAAATCAAATATATCACATGCAGTTTCAACAGCACTAAGCTATAAACTCAAAGGCATTCAGTTGGCTTTAGGTTGGAAATGGCAAACAGGTAAACCATACACTATAGCTCAAGAAAACGGAGGTGATTTAGAGTTTGTCGATGGAATAAACACAGCTGAACTTCCAATTTATCATCGTTTAGATTTTTCTTCAACATATAAATTTAAAATGGCTCAGGACAGTAAATTAAGAGGTGAAATAGGAATATCTATAAGAAATATTTATAATCGAAAGAATCTTATTAGTAAGGAATATAGAGGTAATAATAGCACAAATGATCCTATAGAATTAATAGAGAAGTATTCTATAGGAATAACACCTAACCTAATGTTTAGGCTTTATTGGTAATGAAAAAATATAAAAAGCCTTCAAATTTGAAGACTTTTAAATGTGTTATGTAAGTTGAATTATCTTCTAACTTCTTTAATTCTTGCTTTTTTACCAGTAAGACCTCTAAAGTAGAAAATTCTAGCTCTACGTACTTTACCACGTTTGTTAACTTCAACTTTTTGTAAAGCTGGTAAGTTTACAGGGAAGATACGTTCTACACCAATTGTTCCAGACATTTTACGGATTGTAAATGTTTCAGAAGAACCTGTTCCTTTACGTTGTAATACTACACCTTTAAAGAACTGTGTACGAGTTTTGTTTCCTTCTTTAATTTCGTAATACACAGTGATTGTATCACCAGCACTAAATTCTGGGAAGTCTTTACGAGTTACAAATTCGTCTTGTACAAATTTTACTAAAGAATTCATTTTGTTTTGTTTATTATGGTTGTTCCAAATCAACATTCACGATTTTCGCCAGAGGTTAATCCAAAATTGGGTGCAAAGATAGTTAAAAAGTGGAAAGTAAAAAGTAGAAAGTGAAAAGTTTTTTAGCCATTAATCATTAAGAAGGTCTGGTCTTCTTTCCTGTGTTCTCTTATAGGCTTGTTCTTCTCTCCATTTTTCAATCTCTGGGAAATTACCACTAAAAAGCACTTCTGGTACATTCATGCCTTTATATTCTCGAGGTCTAGTGTAAATAGGTGGTGCTAATAAATTATCCTGAAACGAATCGGTTAGGGCAGAGGTCTCATTTCCCAATACTCCTGGTATTAATCGTATTACCGCATCACTTAATACTGCTGCTCCTAATTCTCCTCCAGATAGTACATAATCTCCAATAGAAATCTCTTTAGTGATAAACATATCTCTTACACGTTCGTCAACACCTTTATAATGTCCACAAAGAATTATAATATTTTCTTTTAATGAAATTTGGTTAGCAATACCTTGATTTAGCTGTTCACCATCAGGAGTCATATAAATAATTTCATCGTAATTGCGTTCACTTTGAAGTTTAGAAATACACTTATCAATAGGTTCAATAAGCATTACCATACCTGCTCCTCCACCAAATTGTGTGTCGTCAATTGCTTTGTAACCTCCAGTAGCATAATCCCTTAAATTATGAAAGTGAACTTCTACCAAACCAGCTTCTATCGCACGTTTTAGAATTGAGGCTTCAAACGGGCTTTTTAAAAGTTCTGGTAATACGGTTATAATATCTATACGCATAGTTTAACTAAATAGGGTGCAAAGGTAAGTTTAATATTTTTCAAATCCTTTATAACTCACCCAATCAAAATCTGCATAATCTTTTGATTTTTGACTATTGCTTGATGCATAAATTCCTAAATAAGCTCCAGTATATGCTTTACTTAATATATAGTTGGCTTTAACCTCCTCTATAAGTTTGAAGTCTTCACCATTTAATTTATAATAAAATGAATAGCTGTGATTCTCCGATTTCACTCTAAAAGTAATCTCCTTATTGTAATTAGAAAATACTAGTTTTTTTAGAAGTCTTGGTTCTGAATTTGGTTCTGCTAGCTTAAGTTGAAGGCTATATTGTTTTTTTTCTTTTGAGACAGTCAAAGTAAAATAGTTATCATCCTTTTGAAAGAGACTAATACCAGCTTCAGAAACATTGTCTTTTGGTTTGAAAAGCATTTTTGCTTCATATTCAAAATCGCTTCCAGTTTGTCTAAAGCCCATTAAATTTGCACGTCCACGTTCTTTAATATTATTAGGATTAGTAAATAATCTTAGACTTCCTTTGTTGACACTCAGACTATAAGAAGGATTTAGAGGGACTCTTCTAAAATTCCATTCGAGATTGAGTTTGTCCGAATCAAAATTGTCTACAAAACTTGCATTTCGTTTTTGACTTGTATTTTTAAAAGGAACCGAATAATAACGCTCCACTTTTCCTGTTTGAGGTGCTACAACAGGCCATTCGTGTTTAATATCTTTCCATTCAAAAGGTTCTTGTTCCCATTGTACAGGAATTAGATGCGTCTCTCTCCCCATATTTGAAGCTCTTTCTTCATCTCCTCTAATACCTAATGCTACCATATACCAATTGCCATCATCAATCTCAATTAAATCTGCATGACCAACACTATGCACCCAATTGTCATAAGATAAATGTCGCGTTGAAAGAATGGGATTTCTGTCATTTGGTGTGTAAGGACCTTTAATAGAATCACTGATTGAAATCATCATAGCATGATTATAACTTGTACCACCTTCGGCAATCATGAGGTAGTACCAACCATTTCTTTTGTATATATGAGGGCCTTCTGCCCAAACCCCTCCACAAGCTCCACGCCATAAAAAGTGTCTTTCGCCTATGAGTTTCCAATTCTTAAATCAATTTCTTGTAACCAAATTTCACCTTCTCCAGGAAAATTAGGTTTCTCTGGAGAATGTGTGCCTGCATACCAAACTTTGCCATCATCATCAAAAAAAATATCAGGATCTATACCTGGAGCTCCTTCCAAAACGTGTGGTTCTGACCAAGTACCTTCAGGATTCTTGGCGGTAATTATAAAATTTACAAAATCTGTTGTTTTAGTATCCTCATGATAATAGACATTTGTTGTGATGATATAAAAAGTGCCTTTATGATAGCGAATTGTTGGAGCATGAATACCTCCATTAGATTGTACATCAACAAGGTTAACTGTATTTGTACATTGATCTTCCCTTTGCAAACCATAACCTATAAGTTCCCAATTGATTAAGTCTGTACTTTTGTGAATAGGTAACCCAGGGAAATATTCAAATGAAGAATTAACAATATAGAATGTTTCACCAACTTTACAGATCGAAGGGTCTGGATAGCCTCCAGATATTATAGGGTTTATAAATTTATTTTGATTCGTAAAATGTTGAGCCTTTATGTTTTGTATAAATAAGATTGCAGAACAATTTATAATGAATAGTATAGTTAATTTTGATTTCATGCACTAAAGTGTTTTCGCTGTATTTCAATAATCCAAATCCAAATTTTATATCACTTCTTTAATTAGTTTTCCAAAAAAAATGCAAATCAGTATCCATTTCAAAACTCAACCTTTTGTATAAATGTTGTGCAGGATTGTCAAATGCCGTTTGTATGGCCAATCCTTTATTGTTTTCTGTAATACAAAGTTGTTTTGCTTTTTCTATCAGTGCTTCTCCTATGCCTTGGTCTCTGTTATTAGCATCTACAAACAAATCATTGAGTAGGTACATTGGCTGCATAGACACGGAAGAAAGGAGAGGGTATAGTTGAGTAAAACCGATAGCTTCATTTTCTTTATATGCGATAAAAACAACCGAGTCTTTATTTTTAAAACGCTCAATTAAAAAATGTCTTGCTCCTTTTTTATCTGAAGACTGCTTGTAGAACATTCTGTATCCATCAAATAATGGAACTAAATCTTCTAAATGATCGATATGTGCTTTAATAATTTGCATAAAAAAATCCGCAATTAAAATTACGGATTTATTATTTATATGAAATTGTCTTTTAAGACTTATGTTTATTTAACTCGTCTTGCAATTGACGTCTTACTTTTTGCTCACGTTCTAAAGCTGTACGTCTATGATCTTCAAATTCAGTTTCTAATTCATCTAATTTAAATTTTGCATCGCGTGTTGCAGAATTACTTCCTTTAAATTTATAAATAAAGAATAATAAAAGCGCAAATAATCCAGCAATGATGCTCCACATTAAAATCTTGTAACTCGCTTTGCTCATTTTAGCTCCAAACAATGAAATATTATCTTTTTCTTCATTTGTTGAGTTTAAAGTAGATTCTGTATTTGACAAGTTTGCTTTTAAATTTGAGATTTCTTCAGCTTGAGTGTTTACAACGGTTCTGGTATCTGACAAGTCTTTGTGTACAGCTTTAAGAGAATCTAAAACATGAGCTTTAAGAGTGAATAACCAAGTTCTCTTAACTACTTTATATTCTTGATACTTACCAGACTTCCTGATAACGTATTCAAACTGATTATCTATAGTTCCGCTATTTAGTGATAATTTATCTGCTTCAGGTTTTGCAGTTTGAGCATTTGTAGTTTGTAAACTAAATGTAACTAAAAGAATTACAGAAACTTTGGTTAAGAATTTCATCTTAGATGTAATTTTGATTTTATTGGATTAATTGGTTGCCAAGATAATAATTTTATGAGGATATCATAAATAATTATATAACAAATAGCCTATCAATTTTGAGAGGCTAAATTATATACGATGCAAATTTTGGTTTAGATGTTTGCAAGCTTAAAATTGAATTAATTTTTTCCAATATTAATTTTATTAAATATCGATATCCAAAGTATGTTAATCAAAAAAATCTTGCCGTTAAGCAAGATTTTTTCTTTTTTCCTTCTTCATTCATTCTAATAATAAGCATAGCGTCTTACTTTAGAAATATATTTTGCTAAACGAATAACTTGGTGGCTGTAACCGTATTCGTTATCGTACCAGATATATAGTATTGCATTTTTGCCATCGGTTCTTACAATAGTAGCTTTACTATCGTAGATTGATGGAGCGGAGCTACCAACGATATCACTAGATACCAATTCGTCACTCATTTCGTATTTAATCTGTTCTACTAAATCACCTTCAAGCGCATACTTTTTCATGATGGTATTCATGCTTTCAATAGAGGTTTCATTTTCCAATTCTAAGCTTAATATAGCCAATGAACCATTTGGTACTGGCACTCTAATAGCATTAGATGTTAATTTACCTTCTAAAGACGGTAATGCTTTGCTAACAGCTTGTCCTGCTCCAGTTTCAGTAATTACCATATTTAAACCAGCAGCACGACCACGTCTGTATTTTTTATGGAAATTATCTACTAAGTTTTGGTCATTTGTATAAGCATGGATTGTTTCTAAGTGACCTGTTTTAATACCAAATGAATCTTCGACAGCTTTTAATACTGGAGTAATTGCATTTGTTGTACATGAAGCCGCTGAGAAAATATGTACTTTATCTGGATTATGTTCTAAATGATTTACGCCATGCACAATATTAGGCACACCTTTTCCTGGTGCAGTTAACAATACCTTGTCAACACCTTTTGCTTTTAAATGCCTGCTCAAAGCCTCTTTATCTCTAAAAACACCTGTGTTATCAATTACCAAAGCATTTTTAATGCCGTATTTTGTGTAATCAATATCTTCTGGTGCATTTGCTGAAATTATTTTAACAGTAGTTCCATTGATAATCAATGCACTATTATTAACGTCTGTACTTACCATACCAGAAAAATCTCCATGTACAGAGTCGTTTCTTAATAATGAAGCACGTTTTTCTAAAACTGTTTCGTTAATTGCACCTCTTGTAACAATAGCTCTTAATCTTAATTGATTTCCTGTTCCAGTTCTCGTCATTAACTCACGAGCAACAAGGCGTCCAATTCTACCAAACCCATAGAGTACAACATCTTTAGGCTCTATTACTTTATTGTTTTTTGCATTTCCTAATTTTGAAGCGACAAAAGCAGTAGCATTACTATATTTTTGATCTTCTAAATGAAATTCGTAAGTCAGTTTACCGATATCTAACTTCGCAGGAGGTAACTTTAAAGCTTTAATAGCTTGTGCAATTTCAACAGAGTCGAAAATAGAAATTGGCTTCTGAACAAATTCACCTGCATATTCGTGCAAGTTTAAAATTTCGCTAACATTTCTGTCAATTAATTGGTTTCTAAACAAAACAAGTTCAATAGACTTGTCGTACCATAAGTCACTAACAATTTTAATAAATTCTACCGTTGCTCTGCGACGATCTGCTTGAAACGCTAACTCTTTTTCGTAAGTGTCGTTAAAACCCATTTGATTTTGGTTTAGTTGATTTAGATTTTGCGCAAAAATACATATTTCAAACGTTTTCGTAACACTTTTTGTCGAAAATAAAAACCCTTCAAAGAATAATACTTTGAAGGGTAAATTTCATCTATTTTAATTGTGTTTTATCTGAAGTTATAAACCACTTTTTCGCCATGCTTATTTATAATTTCAATTTGTAGAGGCTCATTTAAGCTACGTGTTTTCATTGCATTTTGAGCATCCTCTACAGAATACAATTTATTACCATTTATTTTAGTGACAATACTGCCTTCTTCTACACCATTCTTATTCCAATAGGGTTTGTAGTTTTTGTTAAATTCTGAAATTTTCAAACCATAATCAGTACTGTGCCTTTTTAAATCTTTCGCTGAAGCATTTTTTACAAAACCAATTGTGTCTACAATATATGTTGTAGGTTTTAGTAATGTAACTGGTAATATTTCTTCATCACCATTTCTTAATAAAGTTACGTTAACCACATCCTCAGGGCTTTTTGTTTTTAAATATCCTGTTAAATCAGAGAATTTGTTGATTTCCACTTCGTCAATCTTCTTGATAATGTCTCCTGATAGTATTCCTGCTTTATCAGCTCCAGTTTCTTCTTGTACTTCGCTTACATAGAAGCCTTCAGTTATATCTGTTCCTAATTCTTTAGCGGAAGCACTATTTAAAGCATCACCAACAACACCTAGAATACCGTTCTGTACATTGCCATATTCCATAATGTCATTCACAATTTTACGAGCAATATTACTAGGTACAGCAAAAGAGTAGCCAATGTAAGATCCTGTTTGAGAAGTAATTGCTGTGTTAATTCCAATTAAATCACCATTTGTGTTTACCAAAGCACCGCCAGAATTTCCTGGATTTACGGCTGCATCTGTTTGTATAAATGATTGTACATTTTTACCAGATAAATCTCTAGCTTTTGCACTTATGATTCCGGCTGTTACTGTTGAGTTTAAATTAAATGGGTTGCCTACTGCTAAAACCCATTCTCCTATTTTAGCATTATCAGAATCACCAAATGCCATAAATGGCAAATCCTTTTCAGTTTCAATTTTTAATAATGCTATGTCTGTTGCTTCATCTGTACCGATTAATTCTGCAATGTACGTTTTGTTGTTGTTTAGTGTTATACCAATTTTATCGGCACTTTTAATAACGTGGTTGTTTGTAACAATGTAGCCAGTTGGTGAAATAATAACTCCACTACCAGTACCAACTTGCGCTCGTTGTGAATTTCGACCATAAAACAAATCTCGCATTGTTGTTGGTGCATTAACAAGAGATGTGTTTTTTACATGGACTACCGCATCTAGTGATTTTTCAGCAGCTGCAATAAAATTAGGTGCTAATGCTGAGTTATTATGTACTGTGTTAACAGAGTTTTTTGTAGGTATAAAAACAGGAAAATCAGATGATTGTTCAACAACTAATTGCTCATTATTTTTTTCTATAAAAAGTTTATAACCACCCAGAGTTAAAAGACCACCTAATGCCGAAACGCAAACTAATGTTAGAATCTTCTTCATGTTTTTTATAATTATTGTTTAACTATTTATTAATATTTATGCTTATTAACGTTTAAAATTAGAAGTTTATTGAATTCAATTTTCAATTTAACTACTTTTTAACGTCAAATTTAACGACGTTTTAACAAGCCAAATTACAGCCTAATATGCTTATATTTGTCTCTTATTTATGACTATGACTTTTTATAAATATCAAGGCACTGGTAACGATTTCATTATTGTTGATAACCGTTTACAACAAATAGACAAAAATGATACCAAGCGTATTGAAGAATTGTGTGACCGACGTTTTGGTATTGGTGCTGATGGATTTATTCTATTAGAAAATGATAAAAATTCGGATTTTAAAATGGTTTATTACAATGCTGATGGCAACGAAAGTAGCATGTGTGGTAATGGAGGACGTTGTATTGTAGCATTTGCAAAATATCTTGGTGTAATTAAAAATACTACCGAATTTATTGCTATAGATGGCTTACACAAGGCAAAGATTGAAAGCGATATTGTTTATCTTCAAATGCAAGATGTATCTACCATTGAATCTTATGACAACCACCTATTTTTGGATACTGGTTCACCGCATCATGTTGAAATGGTTTCAGGTTTAGATAATTTTGACGTGAAATCTATAGGTTCAAAAATTAGATATGGACACCCATATAACGAGGCTGGTAGTAATGTTAATTTTGTTGAACAATTAGCAGACGATACTTTTGGTGTTAGGACATATGAACGTGGAGTTGAAGATGAGACCTTATCTTGTGGAACAGGAGTAACAGCTGTAGCTTTAGCGATGCACAATAGTGGTAAAACAAAAGGTAAAGAAGTTAATTTAAAAACGCTAGGAGGTCAATTAGTAGTAGCTTTTAATAGTGATGGTAGTAGTTATAACAATATATGGTTAATTGGTCCAGCACAACAAGTTTTTAAAGGTGATTTAGTATGGTAACACTTAAAGGAGAACATATCTATTTAAGAGCATTAGAACCTGAGGATTTAGATTTTGTATATAATATTGAAAACGATACATCACTTTGGGAGCTTAGTGATACACAAATACCTTATTCTAAGTTTTTAATAAAACAATATCTCGAAAATGCTCAACAAGATATTTTTGAGGCCAAACAACTACGATTAGCTATATGTAATACTGAAAATGAAACAATTGGTTTAATAGATGTATTTGATTTTAATATCAAAAATAAACGTGCAGGCATTGGGATTCTTATTCAAGAAAAAGGGAATAGAAATCAAGGATATGGAAAAGAAGCCTTAGAGCTATTAACTAATTACTGTTTTAAAACTTTGCATTTACATCAAGTTTATGCAAATATATCTGAAGCTAATTTGACGAGTTTAAAACTTTTTGAAGGAAATGGTTTCAAAAAAATAGGATTAAAAAAAGATTGGGGTTTTGATGGTAATCACTACTCAAACGAATATTTATTACAACGTATTAAAGATTAACTATGTACATTAAAAAAATTCTTTGGGCCATTGCTCTAATTGGTTTGGTCATTTTTGCTTTTGTGGCTTACTATATATATGGCGCTATGTTTCAGCCAAACACGCAGTTTAATAATGAAACTGCATATATTTATGTGCCAACGAATGCTAGTTACGATCAGGTGAGAGAACAATTAATTCCGCTTTTAGATGATATAAATACATTTGATGCTTTAGCAAGTCAGAAAAAATATACTACAAATATTAAAGCAGGACGATTTTCTATTACAAAGGGAATGAGTAATAATGACATTATTAATTCTATTAGAAGTAGAAATCTACCAATTAAAATCGCATTTAACAACCAAAATAATTTAGCGGATTTAGCGGGAAGAATAAGCTCTCAAATTGAAACAGATAGTTTGTCATTACTTAATGCAATGACTGACGAATCGTTTTTAACGAAAAATGGATTTTCAAATGTAACTGCTTTAGGAATGTATCTACCTAATAGTTACGAGTTTTTTTGGAATACTTCTGCAAAAGACTTTAGAGATAAAATGCTAAAGGAATACAATCGTTTTTGGACAACTACTAGAAAAGCGCAGGCGGAAAAATTAAATTTAACTCCTAGCAAAGTAATAACTTTAGCGTCAATAGTACATGAAGAGTCTAAGCAAGCTGATGAGCAACCGAGAGTTGCAGGAGTGTATTTAAATAGACTCAGAATTGGAATGGCATTACAAGCAGATCCAACATTAAAATTTGCTGCATATCAATTACCTAAGTATAAGAATACAGTGATAAGACGTGTGTTAAATATTCATAAAGAAATCGATTCTCCTTATAATACTTATAAGAATTCTGGTTTACCTCCAGGATTAATAACAATGCCAGATTTGTCTGCAATTAATGCAGTTCTAAATCCTGAAAAGCACAGTTATCTTTATTTTGCAGCAGATGCAAAACGCATTGGTTACCATAAGTTTGCAAAAACTTTGAGACAACACAATAATAATGCACGTGAATATCAAAGTTATTTATCTTCTCAAGGTATAAACAAGTAAGGTTTGAAGTGGAATTATTGCTATATCATTTTTTTTCTTGCTGTCAGTAATTCTATTTTTTCTCAATCAAAACTTAATCAGTTTTTAAAACCAAGTGATTCATTAAGTAAATCGCGTCGAAATTTGGTTGTAATTTCTCAAACTACATTAGCAACAACAACTCTTGTTGGTCTTAATCAATTATGGTATGCAGATTATGAGCGTTCTGGTTTTAAAACCATTAATGATAGTGGCGAGTGGCTGCAAATGGATAAATTAGGGCATGTGTTTTCATCATATCAATTGGGTAGGCTAGGAGCCAGTTCTTTAAATTGGGCTGGAGTCAGTAAAAAAGACCAATTAATTTACGGTTCCACATTAGGTTTGGGATTTCTTACTGCAGTAGAAGTGATGGATGGTTTTTCTGAAGAATGGGGATTTTCTTGGACAGACATGGCAGCAAACGTTGCTGGAACAGGTTTATATGCAGGACAAGAATTGTTGTGGCAAGAACAACGTATTCTATTAAAATATTCATTTCATAGAACAGATTTAGCTCAGCAACGACCAGATAAATTAGGTAATGGTTTTTCTGAAGAGTTTTTAAAAGATTATAATGGACAAACCTATTGGTTAAGTGCTAATCTCAATTCATTTTTTAAATCAGAAAGCATTCCTAATTGGTTAAACCTAGCATTTGGTTATGGAGCGGACGGAATGCTTACAGGAGAAGCTAATGATCCATTATTTTTAGAACAAAAAAGAATGCGTCAATATTACTTGAGTTTGGATATTGATTTATCTCGAATACGCACAAATTCTAACATCTTAAAAACCATATTCGACGTTTTTAACGTTATTAAGATTCCATTTCCTACTTTAGAATTGAATGACAATGGTCGATTAAAATGGCACTATATCTACTTTTAAGTTAATTTTTTAACACTTAAACGACTGATTTTCAAAAGTTCTATATAAGTCGTATATTTGCACCCGAATTTAGTAAGGCTGTTTTAAGGGAAAATGTTTTACTATAAAGGTTAGCTATTATGAATAAAATTAGTGTTAAAAATTTTATTTTACCTTTTTCAATTTGTTTACTAATGGCATTGGCATTGTATCCAAATTCTGGTCTTAATCCTGAGAATTATTCAACTGAAGGATTAGAACTTAATTATAATATCTCAGAAGAGTTGGCAATGGCTTCTACTGAGCATAATGTAAAGTATAATATATTTACACCACATTTAGGTAAATCTTTTGAAGGCTTTAAAGAAGCTTTAGCGTTTAAAGAATCTAGAGGGAATTATTTCACCGTAAATACTTTAGGGTATTTAGGGAAGTATCAGTTTGGTTCAGAAACCTTAAAAGTTATTGGGATATATCATCCAAATCAATTCTTATATAATCCAGAATTACAAGAAAAAGCATTTATTGCAAATGCTGAGCGTAATAAATGGGTTCTTAGAAAAGATATTAAGCGTTTTGAGGGTAAGCGAATAAGTGGAGTCAAAGTAACTGAGTCTGGTATTTTAGCTGCTGCACATTTGGCTGGTCCTGGAAGTGTAAAAAAGTTTTTACGTAGTTATGGAGGAAGTAACTTTGCAGATGCTTATGGATCTACCGTTAAACATTATATCAAAAAGTTTTCGGGTTACGACACTTCAATAGTAACTCCTAACAAAAAGGCAAAAGTTGCGCTTTAATCTTTCTGAATAATAAATATAGCAGGTCTTTTGTGAAGATCTTCTTTATTGTGTTTCCAATCTTTTGCGGGTTTAGTTTTAATAAACTCTGTTGGTAAAGTTAAATCGCATGCAACACATACTCTGGTATTAGGTTGTAGTGTTGATGTAATATCATCCAACATTTTCATATTTCTATATGGCGTTTCAATAAAAATTTGTGCTTGATGTTGCTCTGAAGATATACGCTCTATAGCCTTTAATTTAGATTTACGTTCACTTTTGTCTATAGGTAGATAACCATTAAATGCGAAACTCTGGCCATTCATACCAGAACCCATTAATGCTAGGATTATAGAAGATGGTCCAACAAGTGGAACAACTTTTATATTCATTTGATGCGCTAAACTAACAATATCTGCACCAGGATCCGCAATAGCAGGACAGCCAGCTTCAGAAAGTAGCCCAACGGAAATACCTTCATGGCAAGGATTTAAATAAGTATTGCGCTCAACCTCAGTTGTGTATTTGTTTAAGACTTCTAATTGTAATGATGGCTGAGGTTTACTTGGTGAAACTCGTTTTATGAATCGACGTGCTGTTTTTTCGTTTTCAACAATATAATTATCAATATCTTCAATTATTTTTTTTATAGAAATTGGTAAAACTTCGAGTGGAGGATTATCGCCCAATCTAGTTGGTATAAGGTATAGTTTTCCTATTGTGTTGCTCATTAATTTATAACCAATTTATGAGTGCTTAGAGTACTGTTTTTAGTTTGAATTTTCAAGATATATATTCCTTTTGAAAATTCTGAAGTATTTACTTTCTGAACAATGTCTGCATCTTTATTAATAGTTTTTATAATTTCCCCCTGTAAATCGTATATAGTAATTTTAGTTGAATCAGTAAAATTTTTAATAGAACCAAAGTTGATTGTTATTTCATTTTTAGATGGATTAGGATAAATTGTAATATTGCTATATTTATTGTCATTGATATTTAAAGCATTGTCATCTACAAGTTGGTAAATATTTCCTGACAAAATATCAGCGACATAAACTTCACCATTAACATCTTCGCCAAATGCAGTCCAGATACCTGAAAATTGTTCTAATGTCATGTTCCATAGATCGTTCACATCGTCGTATACTAAATATCCAATTTCTTGACCACAATAGTCAGCAAAGAAATACCAACCCTCAAATCCTGAGAAATTTGTACCTCTATATCTATAACCTCCTATTACAGAACATCTAAATACACCGTCATTAAAATGACTGTAATCTGCTATAGGAAAAGTTAAAGTACTTGGATCAGGGCAATTTGTAGTATTAAAAGCCGCATTCGCTTCATAACATCTCCAGCCATAGTTTAATCCTGCAGATGTTGCAGAAACCTTATTGATTTCTTCATAATCCTCTTGGCCAACATCTCCAATCCAAAGATCACCATTCAAGCGGTCAAAAGAAAATTTCCATGGATTTCTTAGACCGTATGCCCATATTTCGTCTCTTGCTGTTGGGTCGCTAATAAATGGATTATCAGATGGTATAGTATAGTTTTGAGTAGTCGTGGTTGAGTTAATATCAATTCTTAGAATACTACCTAATAAATTATTTGTGTTTTGGCTAAAATTTTGAGGATCATTCGCATTACCACCATCTCCTGAAGCAATAAACAAATAACCATTAGAGTCAAAAGCTAAATCTCCTCCATTATGGTTACTGTATGGTTGGTCATAAGAAAGAATTATTAATTCTGAAGAAGAATCAGCAATTAATGGATTTGTTGTGTTTCTTGTATATCTCGAAATCACGGTATCACCATCATTATCAATGTAATTGACATAAAAATACCCATTTGTATTATAATCAGGATGAAAAGCAAGACCCAATAAGCCTCTTTCATCTTGAATAGTGCTATTATCAATTACATTAGTGTCGATATCTAAAAAGGGTATAGGGTTAACTGATCCATCTGCATTGATTATACTTATAAAGCCTTGTCGTTCTGCCACATATAATTTATCATCCCCAGCATGTTTAATTGCAACCGGTAAATCTAAATTTGAAGCAAAGAGTTCTATATTTAAATCTTGGGCATAAGAACTAGGCAAAAACAGAAATAATAAAATTAGGAGAGAAGTTAAATATTTCATTTCAAATTAAATTAGTGAGTATGACACTAAAATTACGAAAAAAAGAATAATACTATAATAAAACTATTACAGTTTAATAGTTTAAATTTTCTGCCAGAGAATTACATGTGTCATCTATTAAATTAAAAACATTTTCAAATCCATTTTGTCCTCCATAATATGGGTCAGGAACATTTTTGTTTATAATTTCATTATTGGCTTCTAAAAATAACTTCACCTTACCGATGTCATTATTGTTTCTTGCAACGTTTATAATATCAGAATAATTAGACTGGTCCATGGTATAGATAAGGTCAAATGAATCAAAATCTGAAACTTTGAATTGTCTAGCGAGTTGAGTACTAATATCTAGACCTTTGCTTTTTGCAACTTTAATAGATCGATGATCTGGTTGGTTACCAACATGATATGCTGCAGTGCCAGCAGAATCAACATAAAATCTATCTTCAGGAAGTTTGGATTCTAAAATACCATGCGCCAATGGTGAACGGCAAATATTACCAAGACACACCATTAAAATACGAGTCATAATAGAATGTGATTAAAGCGCTAACTTTTTAGATAAGTCTTCAACATATTTTCTAAATTGTTTATCTGTTGAAGATAAATTATCCACAGTCTTACAAGCATGTAATACAGTAGCGTGATCACGTTGTCCAATTTGTGATCCAATACTAGCAAGAGATGCTTTTGTGTATTTTTTAGCAAAGAACATTGCTAATTGACGCGCTTGTACAATATGTCGCTTACGTGTTTTAGACTGAAGTGTGTTTACGTCCATTTGGAAGTAATCTGAAACTACTTTCTGTATGTAATCAATAGAGACTTCACGTTTTGTATTTTTAACAAATTTCTCTACAATATCCTTAGCTAAGTTTATTGTGATTTCTTTTTTGTTAAATGAAGACTGCGCAATTAATGAAATTATAGCACCTTCAAGTTCTCTTACGTTAGTTTTAATATGTTTAGCTACATATTCAACAATTTCTTCAGGCATTTCTACGCCATCTCTGTAGAGCTTATTCTTTAAGATAGAAACTCTAGTTTCAAAATCTGGAGTTTGTAATTCGGCAGAAAGTCCCCATTTAAAACGCGATAATAAGCGTTGTTCAATATCTTGCATATCAACAGGAGCCTTGTCACTAGTTAAAATAACTTGCTTTCCATTTTGGTGCAAATGATTGAATATATGAAAGAATACATCTTGTGTACCTGTTTTACCTGATAAAAACTGAACATCATCTATAATAAGTATATCTATAATTTGATAGAAATGAATAAAATCATTTCTATTATTCTTTTTTACTGAATCTATATACTGTTGTGTGAATTTTTCAGCAGAAATATAAAGCACCGTTTTTTCAGGATATTTGTCTTTAATATCAACACCTATAGCGTGTGCCAAATGTGTTTTTCCTAATCCAACACCTCCAAAAATTAAAAGCGGATTAAATGAAGTTCCTCCGGGTTTGTTTGCTACAGCAATACCTGCATTTCTAGCTAATCTGTTAGAATCACCTTCTAAGAAATTTTCAAAACTATAACTTGGGTTTAATTGAGATTCAATTTTTACATTTCTAATACCAGGTATTATAAATGGATTTTTTAACTCAGGGCTTTTATTGTTAAATGGAACATCTACATCTTGAGATTTTACAGCTGATCTATTAGAACTTGGTATTTTCTCTGTGAAAGGTTGTTTGTTGCCATAAGTGTTTTCCATTTTAATAACGTAAACAAGTTTGGCATCATCACCTAATTCTTTATTAAGTGCAACTTTTAAAATTTTAACGTAGTGCTCTTCTAACCATTCGTAGAAAAATTTACTAGGAACTTGAATACTTAACGCATTACCAGAGAGTTTAACGGCATCTATAGGTTCAAACCAAGTTTTATAGGCTTGCGGTTGTATATTATCTTTAATAAAGGTGAGACAATTACTCCATACAGATTGCGCTGTGATCTCCATTCGTTGAGTTAAATTTACGTTGTTAGTTAGATTAGCAAAAAAAAAGAGAATTAGGATTCTCTAGTTGTTTTGAGCATGACAAATATGTGAACAAAATTCTTAATAAAAAAATAAAAATATATTGAATTTTTCGATTTTTTTTCCCATGTTTAAAACATTTGAAAATTACGAATTTTTTCCTAAACAATTTCAAATAAATGAATATTAACGAAACAAAAATACGAGTTCGCTATGGCGAGACAGACCAGATGGGAGTTGTGTATCATGCAAATTACGCAGTTTATTTTGAGGTAGGTAGAACGGAATGGTTGCGCGAGTATGGACTGAGTTACAGTGGTATGGAGGCAGACGGTATTATGTTGCCTGTTGTTTCACTCTCTATAAATTACAAAAATTCAGCACGTTACGATGATGTTCTTAAAGTAAAGACTACACTAAAAAAAATGCCCACAGCTTCAATTGAATTTGAATATGAATTAAGGAATGAATCTGACGTTTTACTAGCTACAGGTACTACAATTTTAGCTTTTATAGACATGAAACGAAATAGGCCTACTCGTTGTCCAAAATATCTTTTAGATAAACTGCGAAATTATTCGTTATAATTCATTGATGTCAACGCCGAAAAACCTATTAAAGATGTCAAAAATGTGATTACTGTGGCTTTTTCTGACAGATATTTCTAACAAACAATTTAATTCTAGCGTTTGATTAATAATTTCAACTTGGTTTTCTTTTAATATTCGCATCACTTTACTCATGTTTTTGTATTCAAAATTGAGCTGAAAAGTTTTATTTATTGTTTTTTCAACAATTTCTGAAGCTTCTAAAGCTAATTGTGCAACAGTTCTGTATGCATTAATTAAACCACCAACACCTAATTTAACTCCACCGTAATAACGCACTACTATAATGAGTACATTGGTAACACCGAAAGATTGAATCTGGCCATAAATGGGCATTCCTGCAGAATTATTAGGTTCGCCATCATCATTTGCTCTATATTTAATCGTCTCTGTACCGATTTGATATGCATAACACCAATGCCTTGCAGAATAATGTTCTTTTTTTATTGCTTCTAAATGAGATTTTATTTGTTTTTCATTAATTACAGGAAAAGTAAAACCGTAAAACTTGCTGTTCTTGTCTTTAAATAAATCACCTTGTGAAGGTTTTGCAATTGTTTTATATAAATCGTCTTCAATCATTTTAAAGTAACTAATAGTATTGAAACGAAGGCTAAGCAAATACCAATCCAGTTTTTCGTAGATATTTGTTCTTTAAATAATACTAGTCCTATTAACGTGGAAAGTGCTACAATGACAACATTGTTTATTGTAAAAACTGAAGAGCTTTCATATCCTTCTACTCGTAATGCTTTCAATAGAAAAAATATTGAGCTATAGTTTACAACACCGAGTATAATGCCTAATACAATACTTTTAGTTTTAATAGGACTTTTGTTTGTTATAGATGTAATGGATAATAGTATTATGCCAATGATTGCAGCTATACCAAATATTGTTGCAGAAAAGAGAGGGATTTTATCGTTTGGTGCAAAATGATTAACAGAGGTGTCTATTATACCAGAACCTATAAACAGTATGATAGGGAGGAAGATAGATTTTGTTAAAGCGGTCTTTTCTTTTTGTTTTATAGAAGTTAAATAAACGGCAACTAAAGCTAATATAATACCTGTTATTTTTTGAGTACCAACACTTTCATTGTACACAAAGATTCCGAATAAAATAGGAGTAATGACACTCATTTTACTAGCAACTGAAGCAACAGATAGTCCGTTTTTTTGAGCAGTAAGAGCCATTACATAAAATATTGCAATAAATAAGATGCCTAAAAATAATGCCGCAATAAACCATTCTGATTGTAAAACATTTGACAGAATTATTTGTTCATCATAAAGTAGTACACCGCAAATACATGCTGTAAAATAGTTGACTACAATTGCTCGTAATGTATTTGCCTTGTATTTGTCAATTAGTTTAAAAACAACAAAAATCCCTGTTGAGGATAATATACTAAGTAGTAAATAAATCAAAAGAGCTCTTTTTTAATCTGAAACAAATGGACAACATCTTCTTTTGTCTCATCAATATTCCATGTGTTAAAGCCTAAGGTTTCCGCAGTATCTGTATTTTCTTTTGTGTCATCAATAAACAAGCAATTATTAGAATTTAAATTGTTTTCTTGTAATACAAACTCAAATATTTCCATATTAGGTTTTCTTAGATGAATTTCTTGAGATAAGTAAAATACATCAAAGCAGTTTTTAAAATCTTCATAGAAAGGCACTGTGTTTTTTACAAAATCAATATGCATATTATTAGTATTACTTAAAAGCATGAGTTGATACTCTTCCTTTAGTGACAAAGTTTTTAAAAAGTCTAAGCGATACTTAGGAAAATCTTTTATGATATAGTTCCATGCACTAATTATATCAGATTCGTTTAATTTCGGAAATTTTGATTGGTAAAAGTCAATAAAATCTGATGTTGTGATTTTTCCAGTTTCGTATAGGATATTGGTTTCATTCATATCTCCATCAAAAGTATCTAGATTGAACAAATTTTGAGCATTTTGCATAGCACCTTGCTTGTCTAGATTTATGAAAACATCTCCAAAGTCGAAAATTAATGTTTTAATCATATTGTGTTATCCTGGACTAATTTCAGGATCTCTGCTTTTTGTTGTTATAAATATTTAAGGAATCGTTCAAAATTCTAGTTTCAGAAATCAATTCCCCTTTTAGTATTGGTGCTTTTGTGCCCTCTTTAAATTCATTAATCCCGACAAAGACTCGTGCTTCGTCCCAGATATTTTCATCAATAAAAGTTTGAAGTGTTATTGCTCCTCCTTCAATAATTATTGAATTGATTTCCTTTTTATAAAGAAAATCTGAAATTTGAATTGCTATTGGTTGGCTAAAATCAATGTCATTTTTAGTGATTTTTATGGTCTCAGCACTTTCATTAAATACATTGAATTTAGAATTTAATTTTGAATCTCGATCTAATACAATTCTAATTGGATTTTTACCAGTCCAATCTCTGACGGTTAAACTCGGATTGTCTTCTCTTACAGTATTGGTTCCTACTAAAATAGCTTGCTCTTCAGTACGCCATTTATGCACTAATTGACGAGAGTAGATATTTGTAATCCAAACAGGTTTCTGTTCTTCTTTATGCAAAGGTGCGATAAATCCATCCTTTGTTTCCGCCCATTTTAATATAATATAAGGGCGTTTTTTATTATGAAAAGTAAAAAAACGTTTGTGATGTGTTTTGCATTTAGCTTCTAATACGCCAACAGTAACTTTACAACCTGAAGCTTTGAGTTTAGCAATACCTTTGCCTGCAACCTCTGGGTTGTCATCAATACAGCCAATAATAACTTCTGGTATTTTATGCGTTATAATAAGATCGCTACAAGGTGGTGTTTTGCCAAAATGACTGCATGGCTCTAGAGTAACATAGAGTTTGCTTTTGGGCAATAGTGATTTG
>Ga0209121_10002044_pt1 | contig 20802 bp, 16 predicted proteins | sample Cruoilmetagenom3_FD_187292 | JGI IMG/M metagenome (GOLD analysis project Ga0209121, IMG submission 187292) | Oil polluted marine microbial communities from Coal Oil Point, Santa Barbara, California, USA - Sample 3 (SPAdes) (version 2) | ecosystem: Environmental > Aquatic > Marine > Oil seeps ...
CTGGTAGCCGGGAAGGATTTAATGGAACTGATGAAGATTGGGCACAATACAGAAATTCTTATAGAAATACCATAGAATGGAATGTGGGGGAATTTTTCTCTAAGCTTTTGACTAATGCCAATTTAAACAATGCTATAATTATTTATACTTCAGATCATGGTCAAGATTTACACGAAAGGAAAAACCCTGGCAATAATACACACTGTAGTGCAACCCCAACAATAGAAGAAGGTTTAGTTCCATTGGTTGTCATAGAAGGAGATAGTTTAAATACTTTAGATTGGACAAAGACGTTCAAGGAAAACAAAAATAAATCTAGCCACTATAATATTTTTCCAACACTATTAAAGTTGATGAAATACGATAGTGAAGTCGTTACTGAAGTTTATGGAAACTCCCTAGATATTATAACTAATGATGAATTAACATTTAATAAGTTTTGGAATGCTAGGCTAGGCAACGAACCAAGATGGCAAAAAATAATTGTTAATGAAATAGTCTCACCTCCAATTAGCGATTTTTTAATGCCAAAAGAGAAGTAATATCATTTTATTAATACTAACAAATCCTACCTATTCCAATTCTATTTTATAAAGGGGTAATAATCTGAAATACAGTTATCTATTGATAGTATAATGCAGATTATAGTATATAAGGGTCAATTCAAAGAAATATTTTGATATTTCAAAAAATATATAACATCTTTACCGCTCGAATTGATAAGTAATCGTATTCGACCCAAATTAACCATTTATGCTATTAAGTCCGTTAGAAGTACTATTATTTCTCCCTTTTTTATTGATGCTATGCTGTATTGTTTCCTTTTGGAGAAATAGTAGAATTAAATTATCACACATCCATCAAAGCAAGATTTCAGCAAAGTTAAAAAAACTTAGTATTGATAACCAAGCTAATTTAATCCCTCATTATATATATTGCAAACTATTTTAATAGCCTAATTATGGCTCAGTAATAGTTATAATAAACTTTTATAATTAAAACAAAAAAAATGAATCCGATTTTTAGCTTTAGAGAGCTTCAAAAAAAAGCAAAGCAAACTACAGGTAATACGACTGAAATAAAAGTTGCGGTATTAGGAAATCATACTTCAAATTTTTTCGTTAAAGCCTTAGAAAACCAATTAACAGTTGCTGGTTTTAAACCCTCATTATTTGAGTCGGATTACGATCAAATTGATATTACCTTAATTGACCAAGAATCAGATCTCTATAAATTTAACCCAGAAATAATTATTGTTTTTGAGTCTGTTTTAAAATTAAAGGACAAATTCTATTCGATTAAAGACAATGAAAGCCAATCTGACTTTTGCAAATCGCAAATAGACATCGTTCAAAATAGAGTTTCCAATATAAGAGCAAATGGCTCAAATGCAAAAATTGTATATTTCTCATATGAGCTATTAGATGATGAACTTTATGGAAATCTTTTTTCTAAAATACCTCATAGCTTTTATAACAATTTATGGCAGTTAAACAACGCACTTATAGATTATTCAAGTAATGAACCTGATTTTTATGTCTTTGATATTAACAAATACCTTAAAGGTATAGAAGAATATCGAGATTTTACTGCACTAATAAATTCCGATCTTCACTATTCTATTGATACTTTTGCTAAACTTAGCTTCTTTTTGGCACAATTTTTAAAGGCGTTCAAAGGTCATTTTAAAAAGTGCTTAATATTAGATCTAGATAATACAACTTGGGGAGGGATTATTGGTGACGACGGCATAGAAAACATACAAGTTGGATCTCTGGGAATAGGAAAGGCGTTTACTAAACTTCAAAAGTGGGCTAAACTCCTAAAAGAAAGAGGAGTTATACTGGCTATTTGCTCGAAAAACACTGAAGAGGTTGCCAAAGAGCCTTTTGAGAAACATAATGAAATGGTCTTAAGGCTTGACGATATCTCAATATTTGTTGCTAATTGGAAAAACAAAGCAGACAATATTAGATATATCCAGGAGGTTTTAAATATTGGTTTTGATTCTATGGTCTTTCTGGATGATAATCCGGCAGAAAGAGATATTGTTAAGCAAAGTTTACCTGCTGTAACAGTACCAGATTTACCTAAAGACCCTGCATATTACGTGCCACATATAGAGAGTTTAAACCTATTTGAAACTGTTTCTTATTCGGATAATGACAAAGATAGAACATCACAATACCAACAAGAAGCTAAACGAAAAAAACTCATTTCTTCAGTAACCAACATGGATGATTACCTAAAATCTTTAGAGATGAAAGGTAATATTAGCCATTTTAATAGCGATGATATTCCTAGAATTGCTCAGTTAACTCAACGATCCAATCAATTTAATCTTAGAACTCAACGTTACACTGAAAAAGATATAACAGAATTTTTGAATTCTGACAACCACCTTACATACGGTATCAAATTAAAAGACAAATTTGGAGATTACGGTCTTATTTCTGTTATTATTTTGGAAAAAAATGATAACAACTCCTATTTTATTGATACTTGGATAATGAGTTGCCGAGTATTAAAGCGAGATGTTGAAAATTACGTATTGAACAAAATTGTTAATGATGTTAAAAACAAAGAGATTAATATTATAAAAGGTGAATATCTACCAACTCCTAAAAATAAACTGGTTGTTGATTTATTATCCAATTTAACCTTTGATAACGATTTAGAAGACAATACTTACCTATTAAATTTAAAAAATTATAAACCACTTAAAAACTATATTGAAAATGAGTAATTATATAACTGAATTTGAATTTCTTTTTAGAGAAGTATTAGAAAATGAAGACATAGTTTTAGCAAATGAAACAACCGCAATCGATATTGACGAGTGGGATTCTATTAATCATATTTATTTGGTTGTTGAGATTGAAAAACACTTTAATATTAAATTTAGTAGTTCAGAAATTTTACAATGGCAAAATGTTGGTGAAATGATTGATTCCGTAAAAGCCAAAAAAGAAAGTTAAGATGTTATTTAATTCATTTGAATTTTTCGTTTTTTTACCTATAGTTTTCGTTTTATATTGGTTTGTACTAAACAAAAAACTAAGCATACAAAATATACTATTGTTATTAGCAAGTTATGTTTTTTATGGTTGGTGGGACATTCGCTTTCTATCACTTATAATACTTAGTACAATTTTAGACTATTATGTTGGGCAAAAAATACATAATACAGAAGAACCAAAGAAACGAAAATATTGGCTATGGCTGTCAATGGGTTTTAACCTTGGGTTACTCGGTTTTTTTAAATACTTTAACTTTTTTATAGATTCTTGGATTAGTGGATTCAATTCTGTAGGTATAGAAATGGATCCTTTTACTTTGAATATAATACTTCCTGTAGGTATCTCTTTTTACACCTTTCAAACCATGTCTTATTCGTTAGACATACATAAAAGAAAGTTGACACCAACTAAAGACTTTGTAGCTTTTGCAACATTTGTTGCATTTTTTCCTCAACTTGTTGCTGGTCCTATAGAAAGAGCATCCAATCTTTTACCACAATTTTTAAGACGTAGAAAATTTAATTTCAATATCGCTGCTGATGGTCTTAGGCAAATGCTTTGGGGATTATTCAAAAAAATCATAATTGCAGATAATTGTGCTCCTTATGTAAATGAAATTTTTGCAGATTACAGTAATCAATCTAGCGGAACATTAATTTTAGGAGTCATCATCTTTGCATTTCAAATATATGCCGATTTTAGTGGTTATACAGATATAGCAATAGGTACTGCAAGGTTATTTGGATTTGACTTTAAACGCAATTTCAATTTTCCTTATTTCTCTAGAAACATTTCCGAATTTTGGAAAAAATGGCATATATCGTTGTCTAGCTGGTTAAATGATTATTTGTTTACTCCATTAGCCATAGAGTTTAGAAATTATAGGAAGCATGGTATTTTTACAGCACTGTTTTTAACTTTCTTAATATCAGGTCTTTGGCATGGTGCAGGTTGGAATTTTATATTTTGGGGAGGTTTACATGGCCTTTATTATATTCCAGTAATTTACTCTAAAAAGCGATTTACAAGTATTACTACCAATAAAAGCACTTCTAAGAAGGAAGATTTTTCTTTTTCCGATTTTCCGAAAATAATACTAACCTTTTTAATGGTATGTTTAACTTATATCTTTTTTAGAGCTTCAACTATAACAGATGCTTTTGGTTACATTAAAATTATTATTACCGAAATACCACGATGGCCAGCTGGAGTGCCTTATAAAAGCATATTTTTTATTATCATTGTAATGGTTACAGAATGGTTTCAAAGAGGAAAAGAACATGGTCTTCAGTTTAATGAAAATTCAACAGTTCCTGTTTATTTACGCTGGACTATTTACTTAGTATTATTACTGACAATACTTGTTTTTAGCGGTGAACAACAAGAATTTATATATTTTCAATTCTAATAATATATGAAAAAGTTTTTAAAAAAATTAGGTGTGTTTTTACTGTTATTTATAGCTCTAAATCTAGTTGTAGATTATATTTATAATTCAGCTGCCCATGAAGCAATTGAAAATAAAACCCACAAAAATTACTTGAAATGGACAGATATTCACCAAAACAAGAATAGCTATGATTTAGTGATTATGGGAGCTAGTAGAGCTTATTATGCTTTTAATCCTGACATTATAGATGCTTCTTTAAATATCAACTCATACAATATGGGAACATCAGCTCAGGATATTGTAGAATCCTACTATTCTCTGAAAGAGATTTTCGAATACCAAAATCCTAAATATGTTGTTCTTGACTTGTTTTTTCCTTTATCAGATAATGTTCATGATTACTCTCAGATTTTCTCAAATGCATATTTCTTTAATTCAAATAAAACAAAATTTGAGTTAATAGTTGAAGGATATGGAGGTAGCGGAATTGCTAACTATATCTTGCCTGTTGTTAAATTCAATAACTATATTAAGCAAGATTTAATGGGTTTATTTAAAGAAAGAGAAGCTATTAAACCAGAAACCAATTGGATAAAAGGTCATCTCCACGATACTGTTACTGTTACAAAATGGAAAATAGAGCTTTTTGAACCGATACCAAATTTTAGAAATACAACTTTTGACAAAAAACGTTTTGCAACCTATTTCAACAAAATAAAAGCTCTTATAGAATCACATAATTCAAAATTGATTTGTGTTAGGGTTCCCTATCCTCCATCACGATTAGAATTAAGCGGCCATGATGATGAACATGAATATTACAGTAATTTTATGAAAAGTGTAGAAATTCCATTTTTCGATTTAAACACCTACAAAAAAGAGACTTATTACTACATTGATCAAGACTTTGCAGATTATCATCATCCAAATTACAGAGGTGCTATAAAAGCAAGTAAACAGCTTGTCGAAGCTATTAAACAAAACAAATTATAGATTTTTAAAAAAATTAAACAACCAATTAAACTATAATATGCTATTTAACTCCATTGAATTTTTTGTTTTTCTTCCTATTGTTTTTGGACTTTACTGGCTTGTTGGTGGTAAACGTATTAAGGAACAAAACTTATTAATTGCCATTGCCAGTTATGTCTTTTATGGTTGGTGGGATTGGAGATTCCTTTCACTAATTCTATTTAGTACTATTGTAGATTACTCCATAGGAATTGCATTAGGGAAAAACGAAAAGCCAAATAAAAGAAAGGTTTTACTTTGGATAAGCATCTGTGTAAATCTTGGCTTTTTAGGTTTTTTTAAGTATTATAACTTTTTTGTAGATAGCCTAATAGATTCATTTTCCTTTTTTGGATCAGAACTAAGCATTAATACCTTAAATATTATACTACCAGTAGGTATTAGTTTTTACACCTTTCAAACCCTTAGTTACACCATAGATGTTTACAACAAAAGATTAGAGCCAACCAAAAATTTTGTTGGTTTTATGGCATTTGTTAGCTTTTTCCCACAGTTGGTTGCAGGCCCTATTGAACGGGCTACGAACTTATTACCCCAATTTTCAAAAGAGCGTTCATTTAATTATGTAAATGCTGTTGATGGATTGCGTCAAGTACTTTGGGGATTATTCAAAAAAATTGTTATTGCTGATAATTGCGCAAAATATGCTAATATTATTTTCAACAACCATACAGAATACAATGGAAGTACGCTTTTACTAGGAGCTTTTTTCTTCGCTTTTCAGATTTATGGTGATTTTTCTGGATATTCAGATATTGCTATTGGTATTTCAAGATTATTTGGTTTTAATTTAAAGCGCAACTTTGCATTTCCATATTTCTCAAGAGATATAGCAGAATTCTGGAGACGTTGGCACATCTCACTTTCTTCTTGGTTTAGAGATTATTTATACATTCCTTTAGGCGGAAGCAGAGGTGGTACCAAAATGAAGATTAGAAATACCTTTATCATTTTTATAGTCAGTGGGTTTTGGCACGGAGCCAACTGGACATTTATAATTTGGGGGGCTTTAAATGCTATATACTTTTTACCACTGTTATTAACCAATAAAAATCGGCTAAATACAGATTTAGTAGCAGAAGGTAAATATTTCGCTAGCCTAAAAGAATTTGGACAAATGGCATTTACCTTCTTTATTACCCTTATTGCTTGGGTTTTTTTTAGAGCAGATAATGTTTCGCATGCATTTTCATATTTAAGTCGCACATTTAATACATCCTTGTTTTCTGGATTTGAAATATTTCCTAACACTATTCTGTCATTGATTTTATTTTTTATTATGGTGGAATGGTTAGGAAGAAGTGGAGAATATGCCATTGAAAAAATAGATTTTTTGAACAAGTCGCTTCGATGGGCTTTTTACATGCTGTTAATTATACTAATGTTTAGTTTTACAGGTGAAGAACAACAGTTTATCTATTTTCAGTTTTAATTATGAAAACATTCTTAAAAAATATAGTCCTATTTTTTGTCTTAGCCATATTAATTGGTGAAGTTGTTGTTAGATTAACACATGCTGTAGTAGATATTCCTCAGAGAACTATCGATGAAAATGGTATTCAAAAATATTTCCCTAATCAAGAAGGTTTTTGGAAAGGAGGTAATCATAAATGGGTGATTAACGAAATGGGCTGGGCTGGTGAACTACCTAAAAGCTATGATAAACTCGTTATGGTTATTGGAGATTCATTCATTGAAAACTTTATGAATCCAGAGGAATGTCATCAATCTATTTTCCTCAAGTCACATATGCCAAATAATAATTTTCTAGAAGCTGCTCGAGCAGGAGTTTCATTTCTAGAAGCAATGGAAATCGATAGACAGATTGACTCTCTAAAACCAGATCACACATTGATCTATCTTAATGACAAAGATTTTTATGAAAGTGTATACGATATAGAACCATTAGGAGATATTATGCAGGTAAACTTGAATACAAAAAAAATTAATTATGGTATATTAAAAGCACCGAGGATAAAGAAAGTACTGTACAACTGGAAATTATTATACTATTTCTACAATAGATTCCCTTTGAATCAAAACACAAACAAGCAAATAAAAGATAAGAAGAAAGATATAGAAAAGTACGAGTTAAAGATCAAGGAAAAAGCATTTCAGCTTGTGGACTATGTAATTGAAAATTATGAAATTAAGAATAAAACATTAGTGTTTCATCCACACTCAAATAAAGAGATAATTGAAAAATGTAAAAGCTCTGGCTTTAATGTAATTGCTCTAGACTCAAGTAAGGATAGTACTTGGACTTTTGAACATGACAGTCATTGGACATGCTATGGACACAAAAAGGCTGCGGAACAAGTATTTAAAGAGTTGAAAAAATATATTTCTAATTAACCAAAAAAGTAATTTTCAAATGTGTGGAATCTACGGAACCAATCTACGATATAGTGAAAGTCAAATCAAAGATAAACTTAGTCGTACAGCCTTTAGAGGACCTGACAAAATGGGCTGGAATATTTATAAAGAAGACAATTACAACATATCATTAGGTCATAATAGATTGTCAATAATAGATTTAGACGTAAGGTCTAACCAACCTTTCTCTTACCAAAATAATATAGAAATTGTATTTAATGGTGAAATCTATAATTTTAAAGACATAAAGGATAGACTGCATAAAAAAGGATACACCTTCAACACATTAAGTGACACAGAGGTGATTTGTGCAGCCTATTTAGAGTATGGAGAAGATTGTGTTAACCATTTTAATGGAATGTTCGCCTTTGTCATTTTCGACAAAAATAAACAAGAGTTTTTCGGAGCTAGAGATAGATTAGGTCAAAAACCATTTTATTACTATCATAATGGTAAAGATTTTGAATTTGCAAGCCAAGTTTCATCAATTCAACTACACAACAAAAACTTAAGTATTTCAAAAGAAGCAATAGAAGCTTACCTAACTTGGGAAACCATACCAGACCCGCTATCAATATTTAATGAAGTAAAAAAATTATTACCAGGCCATAGCTTTAAATTCAATTTAAATTCGGGAGACTTTATAACTAAAACATATTGGGATATTGATTATAATGGAATCAATAAATTTAGTGGTACATATGAAGATGCACAATCAGAACTAACAAGTATATTATCTAACGCAGTAAAAATTAGACTTTTTGCAGATGTACCAGTCGGCGTATTTCTATCTGGTGGAATAGACTCTTCACTAGTCTCAGCGTTGGCAACTAAAACATCTTCTGCTAAGGTAAAGACATTTTCAGTCAAGTTTAATGAAAAAGGTTTTGATGAAAGCGTATATGCTAAACACGTTGCTGACCATTTAAATACAAATCATAATATTATTGAGTGTAATTATAACGAAGGAATGGACTTAATAGAAAACTTCCATCATTATTATGATGAACCATTTGCAGATTCGTCTGCAATACCATCTATGTTATTAGCTAAACATACTAAAAAACAGGTTACTGTGGCACTTTCGGGAGATGCAGGTGATGAAAGTTTCTTAGGCTATCATCGTTACGATTGGATTAATAAAGGTTCAAGCTTTCTAAAAATACCTTATCCATTAAGACTTATAATGTCTAAGATTACTAATCTAGCACCATATTATAAGCTTAAAATAATTTCAGAATTTATGAAATCTAAAAGCATTAATAATGCTTATTTAGATTCTATAACGGCAAATAATTATTCTTGGATGAACTCAACTTACAACTCTAAAAAAGTAGAAGACTTAAAATACTTAATGCATAGTAATAAGAATTTATTAGAAAGAGTTTCAGATTTTGATATAAAAACTTATTTAAATTGGGACATTAACACTAAAGTAGATAGAGCTACTATGGCTTATTCCCTCGAAGCTCGTGCACCATTGATGGATTATAGAGTTGTAGAATTTGCTCGTTCTCTACCTACAGAATACAAGTTTAAGGGTAATAACCAAAAACGAATCCTAAAAGACATACTATATAATTATGTGCCTAAAGAAGTATTTGATAGGCCTAAAGCAGGATTCACCATGCCGTTTAAAGAATGGTTTAGAGATGATTTAAAAGACTATGTTCTTGATGAGTTGAGTCCAGATGGTTTAAAACAAATACCAAGTATCAAAATTAATGAAATTACCAATAGAATAAACCAACATATGGATAGAACATGGAACTATTATCCATTAATTTGGAAGCTATTAGTGCTAAAACAATGGCTAAATAGAAATAGTGAAGGATATGAAATCAAATAGAATCAATATAACATTTGCTCTTCCTAATTTATTGCCAGGTGGTGCTGAGCGTGTAGTTTCTTATGTAGCCCAAAACATCGATTCTAAAATATTTAACTCAACATTGTTGATTTTCGGATACTCCAGAGATGCATCTTATGATATTAAAAATATCAAAGTGATTTATTTAGAAAAACCTCGTGTTCTAAATGGAATTATTCCACTATATAAATATTTAAGAAAGGCTAAACCTGATATTATGCTAAGTGCCATTGGACATCTTAATATAGTCACCGCATATATGTCCATATTATTCCCTAAAACAAAATTTGTTGCACGAGAAGTAAATGTACTTAGTGTTTTGTCTACTTTTGATGAACCAAAAAAATTTAATTTTATGAGTTTTATTGGTGATAGAAGATTTAATTTTTTCGATAAAGTTATTTGTCAATCTCAAGACATGCTAGATGATTTTAATACTCATTTTAACATTAAAGAAGAGAAATTAGTAGTTATAAACAACCCAATAACTGATAATTTTAAAGTTAAACAGAATATTCGAAAAAAAAGTCCAATTCAATTTATTACCATTGCCAGATTAGATAAAGAAAAAGGACACCCTAGAATACTAAAAGCATTATCAGAAGTTGGATTTCCTTTTCACTATACTATTATTGGTAGTGGAGCACAAGAAGAAGAAATTTTTTCAATACTAGATAAGGACAATTTAAAGGACAAAATTACACATATACCTTTTACAAAAGAAGTGCCAAAATATTTAGCCGAAAGCGATTTATACCTTCAAGGATCTTATGTAGAGGGATTTCCTAATGCCGTAATAGAAAGCTGCATGGTTGGAACCCCAATACTAGCTTTTGATGCTCCAGGTGGAATTAATGAAATAATCTACCCAGGTATTAATGGAATAATCGTTAATAATGTAGAAGAATTTATCCAAGCTTTAGAGCAAATTAACTCTAGTTATAATTTTAATCCGAACGAGGTAAGTGCATCTGTTAATACGAGATATAATGCAAAATCAATTCTTAAGAAGTATGAAGATCTATTTCTAAAACTTGCTAAGAAGAAATGAATAAAAAAAAGAACATAAGTCTAATAACCATTGATTATGGTGCTGGTGGCGCAGAACGTGTGATAAGTTTATTACTAAAACATTTAGTGAAAGATTACAACGTTACTTTGGTACTTTTCTACGAGTATATAGATTATGAAATTCCTGATGGTGTGGAATTAGTCGTACTATCTTCTTCTATGAGTAGAGATAATACCATATTTAGAAAAGCTAAAGACACTTTACTTGTTACTTGGAAATACCATCACTTAATAAAAAGAAAAAACATTGACATTTCTATTGCATTTTTAGCACTCCCAAATATTATTAACGGTATTATGGCAATGTGGAATAAAAATCTAAGAACCGTAATTAGTGAACGTTGCTTCCCTTCTATTATGTATAAAGCGAATCGTTCATCTCATTTCTTGGCAAAGTATATGTTTCCATATTTTTACCCAAAAAACGATCATTTGTTTTCAAACTCTGTGTATATAAATAAAGATTTAAAGGAGTCTTTTAAAGTAAATATGCCAATGTCTGTAATATATAACCCTATTGGAGTTGATGAAAATGAAAGAAAAATACCAGAAGCCATAACGGTTACAAAAACATTAAAATTTATTAATGTTGGCAGCATATATGGTGCAAAAAATCAAATGATGATAGTTAATACATTAACACTTTTAAATAAAGAAGATTTTCACTTTGTGCAAGCTGGTGTTGGTGAAATGGAAGATGAATTAAAGGCGTATATAAATGAATTAGGACTAGATAATCAAGTGACCTTTTTAGGCAAAATAGACAACGTAAAAGAACAGCTTATAAATAGTGACTGTTTTGTATTATCGTCAAAGACAGAAGGTTTTCCAAATGTTGTGTTAGAAGCTATGTCTGTAGGCTTGCCAGTAATATCCACTAACTGTATGTCTGGTCCATTAGAGTTAATAAATGATAACGAACCAGTTGATATAAAAGAAGGTGAGTTTGTAGAATGTAAATACGGAATACTTGTTAATGTAGATGATAACCAAGGTTTAGCCAAGGCACTCACCTATTTTAAAGATTATCCAGAAGTAAGACAAAAATATAGTAAGCTTGGGTTTGAACGTGCAAAACAAAACGATTTACCAAGTATTTATAACCAATTAAAAGAACTTTTAGAAGGCTAGATATTATGTGTGGAATTAACGGAATAATAAGTAATACCATTAAAGACGAAGATCTATTACGCAAAAATTTAGCTGAAATGAATCAGCTAATTTTTCATCGTGGACCAGATGAAGATGGTTTTTATATAGATGCCTCAGAATCTTCTTCTGTTGCTATGGCAATGCGTCGATTATCAATCATTGATTTAAGTACTGGAAAGCAACCCATGTATACAGACAATAACCAAATTGGTATTGTATTTAATGGAGAAATCTATAACTATAGAGTTTTAAAGCAACAATTAGAAAATGATGGCGTAACTTTCAATACAACCAGTGATACTGAAGTAATTTTAAAACTGTATGAGCAAAAAGGTATAGAAGCTTTTAAAGAACTCGATGGGATGTTTGCTTTCAGTATACATGATAAGACTAAGAATAAAGTCTTTATTGCTCGCGACTTTTTCGGTGAAAAACCACTATACTACACTAAGACAAAAACTGATTTTGTTTATGCCTCTGAATTAAAATCACTAATCAATTATCTGCCTCATAAACCGAATATTAGTAAAGAAGGCTTAAATCTTTACTTTAGATTAACTTACATACCTTCTCCATACTCTATTTATGAAGATATACTTAAATTACCAAGTAATCATTATATCGATTTTGATTTGTCTACTGACAATTTTACTATACATGAAATTGAAAAACAAAAACCAATTGAGAAACGTGAGATTTCATTTGAAGATGCTAAAAAAGAAGTTTATAATAAGGTCGTAAAAAGTGTAGAAAGTAGATCTATTGCAGATGTATCCTTGGGTACATTTTTATCTGGAGGTGTTGACTCATCAGTTGTAACACATTGTTTAGCTGAAATTTCAAACGAAAGAATTGAAACTTTTTCTATTGGATTTGAAAAGAAAGCCTATGATGAAACCGACAAATCGCAGGTTGTTGCCAAACTAGTAAATAGTAATCATCATGAATTTATTGTTAAGGAAAATGATTTTAGAGATGGCATTGATGACATTCTTTTAAATTTTGATGAACCTTTTGCTGACTCCTCTGCGCTTCCAACCTACTTGGTGTCAAAACATGCCAGTGATTATGTTAAAGTAGCATTAACTGGTGATGGCGGTGACGAAATCTTTGGTGGATACAATAAGTACTACATGGGTGAACTAAACAATAAGTATACTTCTATTGTACCAAAAGGATTACACAAGCAAATTCTTAAGTCTTCAACTGGGTTATTAAATACAAAAGACGATAACAGAGGGAAGCGTTTTAAGTTAAATCGCTTATTAAAAGCTTTTAATTACGACGGAAACCAATATTGGAATATTATTTCATTAGCATTTACCGACCAAGAAAAAGCACAATTACTAAAAAGCGATAGTTTAATTGAAGATACTTTCGCCGAATTCAAAGAAAAATATAACCAACAAAATCCTAAAAACTTAACCGATTTTAGAATGGTTGACAAATATGTAAGTCTTGAAGGTGATATGCTTGTAAAGGTAGATAGAACAAGTATGCTGTGCTCTTTAGAATGTAGAGCTCCTTTTTTAAATAAAGCTATTTGGGATTTAACCAATTCTCTCCCAGAAAATTATTTAATGAAAGGCTGGAATAAGAAACACATCTTAAAAGAAGCTTTTGCAGATAAATTTGGACCAGGCTTTTTGGATAAATCTAAACAAGGATTTGGTGTGCCTGTTGGTGACTGGCTTAGAGCTAGTTTAAGACCCGAGTTAGAATCTTTCATAGATCCTAAATTTTTAGATTCTCAAGGCATTTTTAATACTGATTTTATTATTAAATTAGTTAAAAATCATATTTCAGGTAAAGAAGATAATAGTTTACGTGTTTGGAGTTTTTATGCCTTCCAAAAGTGGTATTTAAATACTTATTTAATGCTAAATAAATAATGAAGAAAATAATACGTATAACTACAGTGCCAGGATCACTTGGTGTTTTATTGAAAGGACAACTACGTTTCATGAGTAATTATCATGAAATTATAGGAGTTTCCAGTGAAGGCAGTGCATTAGAGGATGTTAGTCGAAATGAAAGCATAAAAACAGTTCCAGTAAATATGACTAGAACTATTACTCCTTTTAAAGACTTAAAAGCATTATACCAATTGTACAGAGTTTTCAAAAAAGAAAAACCACATATTGTGCATACGCATACTCCAAAAGCTGGAACATTAGGAATGTTAGCATCAAGATTGGCAGGTGTTCCGCATAGACTTCACACAATTGCAGGTCTACCTCTACTTGAAGCTGAAGGCTCTAAGCGAAAGCTTCTAAATGCGGTTGAAAAACTAACTTATAGTTGCGCTACACTGGTTTTACCTAATTCTTTTGCCATGCAAGACATAGTGATTAATGAAAAATTTTGTAAAAAAGAAAAACTAAGGGTAATTGGCAACGGAAGCTCTAACGGTATTGATATAGATCATTATAGCAACGATAAAGTTGATACAGAAATTGTTAAAAAACTAAGAGAACAATTAAATATAACTTCTAAGGACACCGTCTTTCTATTCATAGGTAGGGTTGTAAAAGATAAAGGTATTAATGAGCTAGTAAAAGCTTTTGACGCTATAAATAAGTCTCATTCAGACACTAAATTAATTATAGTCGGACCGAGTGAAAAACAATTGGACCCAATAGATCCAATTAGTGAATCATTGATAAATAGCAATGAGAACATTCATGAAATAGGTTTAGTAAAGGATATTAGGCCTTATGTAACTATAAGTAATATATTAACATTCCCTAGTTATAGAGAAGGTTTTCCTAATGTAGTCTTACAAGCAAGTTGTATGGAAATGCCTTGTATTGTAACTGATATTAATGGCTGTAATGAAATTATTACACATAATTTCAATGGATTAATTGTACCTCCTAAAGACATTTCAGCATTAGAGAAAGCGATGTTGGAATTGTACAATAATCCAATTAAGATAAATGAACTAGCTAAAAATGCCAGACCAAACATTATTAAAAAATACAAAAGAGAAACTATTTGGAATGAATTGTTAGAGCTCTATAATGATTTAGATTAATGATAACATACAGTGTTTTGTTCACATCTTTTTTATTTTTTAGTATGTTAAACGAACCTAACAATTGTTTTACTTCTATTATTGAACAGTCACTAAAATAGGCGTTAGTAAGCTGATGACTTCTATTGTATAAACATCTACGGTGTAAAACATATTATACTACCTAAAAACATTCAAGCAAACATTTACAAATCAAATTAGTTGTAAATAGGACCCTAAAAATGACCTAAAAGCTATCATTTACCGATGAAACAATAAACATTATCGGAATCCTTTTTTAAAAACAATATAATACAAAAGTTAAAACTATATTTGAATTTAGTTGATGAAATTTGATTCTAAAAGTGATGTCATTTGGGTTGTTATTTCAATTCAAGTATTGCTAAAAGTTACAAATAGTTGATAATAACATTACTTTTTTTAAGTTAGTAATTGCCTCATTTTAAGAGGAAATAAAAATAGAAAAGTGATGGTGCTTTGTTATAAAATATTAAAAAAAGTAAAGTTGTTTTTTGAGATAACCTTTTTATTAATTAAATAAATCTACAATCAAAAATGTACAAAAATTTTTTCAAAAGAATTATTGATTTTTTATTGGCATTAACTGGATTAATTGTTCTTGTCCCAATCGGATTAATTGTCTACATTGTTTTGTTATTTACAAATAAAGGAAATCCTTTTTTTTATCAAAAGCGACCTGGTAAAGATGAGAAAGTTTTTAGCATCATAAAGTTTAAGTCTATGTCTGATAAAAAGGATAAAAACGGTAAACTTCTACCTGATGCTGATAGAGTAACAAAGTTTGGGACATTTATTAGAAAAACATCACTAGATGAAATTCCTCAATTAATTAATATTTTAAAAGGAGATATGAGTTTAATAGGCCCTAGACCTTTAAGAGTATACTACCTACCCTATTATACAAAGGAAGAACAAATAAGACATACTGTTAGACCAGGTGTTACTGGTTTAGCTCAAGTTTCTGGAAGAAACCTTTTAAGTTGGGATGAGAAATTAGCAAATGATATCGAATATGTAGAAAATTTATCCTTTAAAAATGATGTAGTTATATTTTTCAAAACGATTCGTAAGGTTTTTGTTTATGACAACACTATTTTTGACCCTAATATGTTAGATTTAAAAGAGTTAAGAAGTGGTGAAGTTAATGGATAACATTAAAGTGCTATCCCTGTTTTAAATAAAATGAATATATTAAATAAAATTCGTCTTAATGCTTTTTGGTTCTTAGATACCATAAAAGGAAATCCTCTTAAAAAAGATTTAAATGATATACAGAACACGTTTAAAATCAGATCATTTACTTCCCTTCAAGAAAAGAATAAATCTATTCTAAATGAGTTATTAGATACTGCTGTACATTCAACTAAATTTTATAGCCCATATAAATCCTATAAATCCCTTCAAGATTTCCCTGTTGTTGATAAACTTATTATCAAAAATAATTTTGAAGATATCAATATTTTACCTGTAAATACACCTAATTTATTAGAAGCAAGTAGCAGTGGCTCAACAGGTACACCGTTCAAAGTATATCAAACAAGAAGAAAAGCAAGAAGGAATAGGGCAGATGTAATTTATTTCGCTAATTCAGTTGGTTATGAGATAGGTGATCAACTCTTATTCATACGATTATGGATGAAAAAATACAGAAAAGCTCCGCTTATAAATAAACTTACCAATATTGTTGAAATTGATGTAGAAAATGATTTGAATGATGATAAATTAGAATCTCTTTTAAAACAATTCCAAAAAGACAAGCAATCTAAAGGTATTATTGGTTACCCTTCTGGTTTTGAGAAAGTTTGCAACTATTTGGATAAAATAAAATCCGCACCATTAGATTGTAATGTTAAATCTATAATTGCAACTTCAGAAGCACTTTATGATAATGTACGTGACAATATGGAATACTATTTTAAATCTCCTATAGTTTCTCGATACTCTAATGAAGAAAACGGCATTTTATCACAACAAATGATAGATGATAAAGCTTATACCATTAATTGGGCAAGTTATTATATTGAAATTCTGGATATTAATGAAGACAAACCTGCTAAACCAGAAGAATTAGGACGTATAGTTGTTACAGATTTATACAATTTAGCTACGCCTTTGATTAGGTATGACACTGGTGATTTAGGCAAATTTTGTAATTATGAAAATGATAACATTCCTAAATTTGAGATTGTTTCAGGAAGAAAAAAAGATGTACTCTATAATACCTCTGGTGAAGTTGTAAACTCATTTATAGTATATGGAGGAATAACTAAATTTCCTGAATTAAATCAATTTCAAATTATTCAGCATAGTAAAACTGAATATACGTTTAAGATTAATATTGACTCGAAGTTTCTTAGGGAAGACGAATTAATCTTATATTATAAATCCTTTTTAGGAACAGGTTCTATTATTACAATTGATTACGTTAATGAAATCCCTCTGTTGAGTTCTGGAAAAAGAAGGATAATTATAAATTTATATACTGAAAAAGATTCAAAATAAATTTCAAATGAATAAAATCAATATACTTTTTACTTGTGCTGGTAGACGAAATTACCTTATTAATTATTTTAAGGAAGCTTTAAATGGTAATGGAAAAGTTATAGCTGGAGACGAACAACTAATGGCTCCTGCTATGGTTGATGCAGATATAGCAATTAAACTTCCTAGTATTTATGATGACCATTATATTTCTGAATTACTAGAAGTTGTAAAAAACAATTCGGTAAATGCTATTATTTCTTTAAATGATTTGGAATTGCCAATTTTATCAAAAAACAAAGACCTTTTTGAACAACAAGGAGTCAAAGTAATTGTTTCAAATTCTGATGTGATATCTATTGGTTTTGATAAATGGAAAACCTATAATTTTATAAAAGACTTAAATCTTAACACGCCAAAAACGTATATAAAACTAGAGAAAGCAATCGAAGATATAGAAAAAGGTGATTTAACTTTTCCATTGGTCTTAAAACCACGATGGGGAAGCGGTTCTATTGGTGTAGATTTTCCTGCATCTATGAAAGAACTAAAACTATCATATAAATTACAAAAAATAAAACTCAAAAGGACCATATTAAATAAGGTTGAGATCAATAAAAAAGATCAGAAAAATAGTATCTTAATACAAGAAAAACTAGGCGGAAAGGAATATGGAATGGATATAGTAAATGATTTTAACGGCAATTATTTTGGTTCTTTTGCGAAGGAAAAACTTGCAATGCGCTGTGGTGAAACAGATAAAGCTAGGTCAATTATAGATGAACGATTTGAATTATTAGGAAAAAAAATTAGTCAAAATCTTAAACACATAGGTACTATTGATAGTGATGTGTTTGTTGTTAATGATAAACTTTATTTGCTTGAAATTAATCCCAGATTTGGTGGTGGTTACCCATTTTCACATGAAGCTGGTGTAAACTTAGCCGCTATCTATATAGAATGGATAAAAGGCGCAGATAATGAGAATTTAATGAAATACAATAATTATAAAGATAATATGATTTTCTCTAAATGCGATAGATTAATAGGAATACCAACTAATAAAAATTAATAATTCTGATTAATATAAAAGGACAATGACTGAACTTTTATTCTGAAATAATAAAACCTATAGTTAAATAGTACACTTTATATTAATAGTTTGATATTTAAATTTATAATTCTTTAGTTAATTTTAAATTAGGAATTGAAAGCTTTAATGAATTTATGAAAGATTATTCCCAACTCAATCAGTTTAATAAAGCCAACTTACAAAGTAAAATAAATGAAGTCACGTCAAAATCTGATTGGCAAAACGTACTTAATCGCGTAAATGATTTTGATTTTTATCACACTTATGATTATCATGCCATCTCTTGTAACAGCAATGAAACTCCAATTTTACTCACATATATCCAAGAAAGCTCTACAATAGCATTACCACTTATTTTAAAATCCATAGAAAATACAGAATATTTCGATCTTACATCTGTTTATGGTTATGCTGGCCCTATTTGTAATGTTAATATAGACTCATATGATTTCAGTAATTTTAAAGCGGAATTAAAAGCGTACTTAAAATCGAAAAATATTGTTTCAGTATTTAGTAGACTTCATCCTTATATTGCTCAATATCAAATTTTAGAGAGTTTAGGTGAAATTTTTAGTTTAGGTGACGTGGTTAATATTGATATAACGTTACCAATAAAAAAATCTAAAGCTGCCTATAATAAGTCAAATAAAAATCAAATAAATAAAATCAGGAGACAGTGTGAAGTTATAAAAGCAGAAACAAAAGAAGATATATTAGAGTTTGCGGATATCTATTTCGAAAACATGAACCGACTCAACGCTGAAGATCAATACTATTTTGAAAAAGATTATTTTCTTAATTTCATGGACTCAAGTGATTTTAAAACAGATATATTACTTGTAAAAGATATTAAATCTAATAGCTATATAGCAGGATCTATGTTTGTGAAAACTAAAAACATAGTGCAGTTTCATTTATCTGGTACACGTACAGAATTTTTAAAATTAAACCCATCAAAATTATTCATAGATGAAATGAGGCTCCTAGCCACAGAACAAGGTTATCGATTTTTTAATCTTGGTGGTGGATTAGGTAGTGAAAAAGATTCTCTATTTAAATTTAAAGCGTCTTTTTCTAAAGATTTTAGAGCATTTGAAGTATGGAAATATATTGTAAATCGAGATATTTATGATAAATTGTCTGCAACAAAAAATGAAACGAATTACTTCCCAAAATATAGAGTAAATGAGAAATGGTAAATTTGTAATATCACTAGACTTTGAATCTCATTGGGGGTTTTTCGATAATACGTCGCTTAATGATTGCAGATTACAGTTAACAAACATTAATACTGTAATTGAAAAATTGTTAGCCTTGTCTAAACAATATAATGTAGGTATAACATTTGCCACAGTAGGTATGATGTTTGCTAAAAATAAAAATGATATCACCCAATATTTGCCAAAATTAAAACCAAATTATAATAACAATGCCTTAGATGCTTACAATCTTCTTAACGGGATTACTGATGAAGATCAAAAGCTTTATTTTACACAAGATTTAGTTAATAAAATTGAGCAAGATCCATTACATGAAATAGGCACACATACTTTTTGTCATTATTACTGTTATGAAAATGGTCAAACCATAGAAGATTTTAAAGAAGATTTAATTTCCGCTGTTAAAGTCGCTAAGGATTTAAATATAGATACCAAAAGTATTGTCTTTCCAAGAAACCAAGTGAAAGAAAGCTATTTAGGAGTATGTGAAGAATTAGGAATAGAAACTTATCGAGGTAATTGTTGGTTTAATTTTAATAGCGATAGAAAGAAAATTGCTATAAAAGGATTTGGTCTAACAATTCTTCGAATAATAGATTCCTATTTAAACATTTCTGGATCTAACAGTTTTAAACTAGAAGATTATAACTCTAAAGGTGCTAATCTTATAAATATACCATCAAGCCGATTTTTAAGACCTTATAATTCTAGATTAAAATTGATGGAATCATTGAAAATAAATAGAATTAAAAAGGCAATGACCAAAGCGGCAAAACGAAATGAGACATATCACCTTTGGTGGCATCCACATAATTTCGCAAATAATATTGAAGAAAACTTCAAGAATTATATAGACATTCTTCAGCATTATAAAAAACTGAATACCAAGTATAATTTTGAAAGCATTACTATGCAAAAATTAGGTAAAGAATATAAAAGATTTGAGTTAGTCATTTAGTTTCCGTATCTTATTGCTTGAAAAACATGAACTATGGAACATTTTGAAGGACAAGATATATTAAACTTTATAAAAGAACTA
>Ga0209121_10002045_pt1 | contig 20800 bp, 20 predicted proteins | sample Cruoilmetagenom3_FD_187292 | JGI IMG/M metagenome (GOLD analysis project Ga0209121, IMG submission 187292) | Oil polluted marine microbial communities from Coal Oil Point, Santa Barbara, California, USA - Sample 3 (SPAdes) (version 2) | ecosystem: Environmental > Aquatic > Marine > Oil seeps ...
AGCAATCAAGGTGACAAGCGTATCGAACACAAGAGCCCTGAAAAGTTAGCTCGGCACCCGACTCACTGGCGCTTCCTTCTGCTATAACAAGGGCAGGCTGACCTTCCTTCATTGGCTTCCTGCGTTTATCGCATGTAGTAACGCCCAAGCAAGCCTCCATCATAGTTTGCCTCCATAATTGCAGATAATTTTACTCCTCCAAGCTATGCCTTTGGTATTCAATCCCAAATTTGGTCTTCGGCGAAGCCTTCCTCCAGCCCTAATTCATCAGCCTTTTCCTCCGTATGGGTAGCGAAGGTTTCTTCCTGACTGAGGGACTCTTTCAGGCACAAAAAGGGACGGGAAAAGAGTCTCCTCACCTCTGAGCCGCATTTGGGACATCTTTTAAGCGGTTCGTCGGCTAATTCCTGCCTTACCTCAAATTTGTCTTTACATAACTCACAATGAGTATTGCTTATAGCTTTATATTCATAAATTGGCATTACACCCTCACCTTAATCCTCTCCCTTCGAGGGAGAGGAAGCTAGTCATTATCTTCCACAGCAATGTTTGTATTTCTTGCCTGAGCCACAGGGGCAGGGGTCATTGCGACCAACTTTCCTACCTGCTATCACCGGTGTCTTTTTCTGTGGAGATTCTTTAGCAATGCCGACATGGTAAATGCTATGGACAACATCATGCTGGATGCTAGCCAGAAGGGCATCGAAAAGGGTATGCCCCTCCCTTTTATATACTCCCAACGGGTCTTGCTGACCAGCAGCACGTAAACCTATCCCTTGACGCATATGCTCCATAGCAGTAAGATGCTCCATCCATAACCTGTCAATAACACGGAGCATTACTATGCGCTCCAATATTCGCATGTTAGCAGCGCCTACCTCTTGTTCTCGTTGATTGTAAAGCTCTCTGGCATAATCGCCTAATTTCTCCACAATTTCCTTGCCATCAGACCGAGATTGCTTCGCTAGCTCGTAGCTAACGTGCTGAGGTGGTGGTGGAAGGATAGAGGAGACATCCTCAAGCAAGCCTGGTAAATCCAACTCGCCTAGGTTATGGTCAAAGTGCGCATTTACCAAGTCTTGGATTTCATTTTCAACCATAGACGTTATATTTGCCTTAAGGTCAGCACCGCTCAAGATTTTCTTCCTCTCAGCATAAATCACCTCACGGTGCTTGTTAACCACATCGTCGTATTCCACAAGATGCTTACGAATATCAAAATGCTGGCCTTCCATTTGCACCTGGGCGTTGCTTATAGCTTTAGTGACCAAGGGATGCTCAATAGGGGTATTCTCATCCATGCCAGCCCATTGCATAAACCCCTTGACGCGGTCACCACCAAAACGGCGGACAACTTCATCTTCTAAAGAAGCATAAAAACGAGAGCTACCTGGGTCTCCCTGTCTTCCTGCTCTTCCACGAAGCTGATTATCAACGCGTCTGGCTTCATAATGCTCAGTGCCGATGATATGAAGTCCACCAAGGTTAACCACCTTATTGTGCTCTTTTTGCCATTCCTTGCCATCATGCCCCTCGGGATTACCGCCAAGGATGATATCCACACCTCGCCCTGCCATATGTGTAGCTACAGTCACCGCTCCCAGACGCCCAGCTTGGGCAATTATGCCTGCCTCTTTCTCATGATTCTTGGCATTTAGGACTTGATGGGATATGCCTTTCCTTTTCAAGAGGTCGCTTAAATACTCCGATTTCTCTATAGACACAGTGCCTATAAGGGCTGGCCTTCCCTGGCTATATAATTGCTCAATTTCCCTGGCTACAGCCCTAAACTTAGCTTCTTCATCTTTGTAAACCTGGTCAGGATATTCAATGCGAACCAGCGGCTTATTCGTGGGAATAACCACCACTTCCAGCTTATAAATTTTATAAAGCTCTTCAGCCTCAGTAGCAGCAGTCCCAGTCATGCCTGCCAATCTTTGATATATACGGAAATAATTCTGGAAGGTGATGGTAGCTAAGGTAATGCTTTCTCGCTGAATCTTCACCCTTTCTTTAGCCTCGATAGCCTGATGCAACCCCTCAGAATACCTGCGACCAAACATCAATCTGCCAGTGAACTCATCCACAATGATGACTTGTCCATTCTTAACCACATAATCACGATCTCTCTTAAACAGAGCGTGAGCCTTAAGGGCGCTCTCCAGATATTGAGTAAGGAAATAATTAGAGGGGTCATAAAGGCTAGGTGCTTTAAGCAAACTTCCCTTCTTTAGCAATTTCTCCATCTTGGTGATGCCAGTGTCAGTAAGGCTGACAGTGCGTGTCTTCTCATCAATAGTATAATCCTCATCCTTGTTAAGGCGAGAAACCAGATGAGCGAAGGTATAATATTTTTGAGTTGCTTCCTCAGCAGGACCGCTGATAATTAGCGGGGTGCGGGCCTCGTCAATAAGGATATTATCAACCTCATCTACGATGGCATAGTTTAATGGGCGCTGGACACACTGAGACAAATCCAAAACCATGTTGTCTCGGAGGTAATCGAAACCAAACTCGTTGTTGGTACCATAAGTTACATCTGCTTCATAAGCTTGGCGGCGGGGAATAGGACGAAGGAAGTTCCATTTCTGGTCTGCTGATTCATAGCCAGGATCATAAATATAGGAGGGGGCAGGTTGGTCTGGACTTTGCTGAGCATTAATACAGGACACGCTTACCCCTAATGCATGGTAAATAGGGCCCATCCAATGGCAGTCTCGTTTAGCCAGATAGTCATTAACGGTGACTAAATGGCAACCTTGGCCGGTAAGGGCGTTAAGATAAAGGGGTAAGGTAGCCACAAGGGTTTTCCCTTCACCAGTTGCCATCTCAGCTATCTTGCCCTGGTGAAGGACAACTCCACCCGTTAACTGAACATCGAAATGTCTCTGCCCTATAGTTCGCTTAGCTGCCTCCCTCACAGCGGCATAGGCCTCAGGTAAGAGTTCATCTAAGATTTCGCCATCTTGGAGTCGGGACTTGAACTCCTCGGTCTTAGCTCGAAGCTCAGCATCAGTAAGCTTCTCAAACTCAGGCTCAAGCGAGTTTATTCGCGATACCAGAGGCTGAAGGCGCTTCAGCTCCTTCTCGTTAGAATCAACTAGACCGCTAAGCCACTTAAACATTTTTATTACTCAAACATTGCCCCCACAGATAGCCCGGTATGGATACGGTGGACGGCTTCGCCAAGAAGCGAACCTATAGGTAAAACGGTAATTTTATCCAATTTTTTATCCCCGGTAACAGGTATAGTATCAGTGACTACTACCTCTTTTACCGGGCTAGAGGCTATCCTTTGAGTAGCAGGACCTGAGAAGACTGGATGGGTGCAGCAAGCGTAAACCTCAGTGGCGCCATGCTCCATAAGGGTATTTACCACACCGACTAGAGAGCCTGCGGTATCAATTTCATCGTCAACAGTCAGAGCACACATCCCCTGAACTTCACCTATAATATTAAGAGCCTCGGTAGCATCAATGTTTCCCAGGCGCCTCTTTTCAATAATAGCCAGGGAGGCTCCAAGATTAGCAGCTATATCACGGGCTCGTTTTGAGATGCCAATATCAGTAGCTACCACCACTAGATTGTCTAGAGCTTTCTCCTTAAAGTATTGGCTGAGGATAGACAGGGCGGTGAGTTCATCAACGGGTATATTGAAGAAGCCCTGAATCTGAGCAGCATGGAGGTCCATAGTAAGCAGCCTATTAGCCCCAGCGGTGGTAATGAGGTCAGCAAGCAAGCGAGCAGTGATAGGCACTCGTGGCTGGTCTTTTTTATCAGTCCTACCATAACCATAATAAGGAACGACAGCGGTAATTCGCCCCGCTGAAGCTCGCTTGAAGGCATCGAGCATAATAAGAAGCTCAACCAAGCTTTTGTTAACTGGAGAAGAAATGGGCTGGATAACAAAAACATCCCGCTGGCGAACATTCTCCAGGATACGGACAAAGATATTCTCATTACTAAAGTCAAAGATTTCAGCCTTGCCTAAAGGTATACCCAGGTAATCGCATACAGACTTTGCTAAAGCGGGATGAGCATTGCCAGTGAACACTTTTAATTCATCCATCGTTACCTCTTCTTTATCTGAATATTAACTCGATTATAGCATGAAATCACTCCTTGCCTCTCGATGGCTAGGAGTATTTTTGAGAGCCCATTCCTTTAGGCTGGTCTCGTAGAAGGTGCCTTAAGTAGAAGGCAGCAGCCCGCGGCGATAAAAAGCCCTATTGCCTCTATAATAAAAGCCAAATTATAATTTCCTGTAACATCATAAATATGACCAGCCATCACCGGTCCAATTCCTCCAATCGCTCCACTTAGTGTCAGCACTCCCAAAATGCTACCATGATACTTCGTTCCGAACCAATCCCCGATTATAGCTGGGCCTAAAGGAACACACCCTCCATAGCCGAAGCCAAAAATAGTTGAGAAGAGGAAAAATTGCCATGGTTGCTTTGCTTTTATCACCCACAGCATCATTATTGCCATTAAAAAGAGATTGATAAGATAAGCCTCTCTCCTGCCAATCCTGTCTGAGGCACTGCCCATTGCTATTCTCCCTAAAACACTAGCTCCCCCCACGGCACCCAAGATAGTGGCTGCAACCATTGGCGAAATGCCAACATCAGTGGCACATGTTTTCAAGTGAAGCATAATCGTCTGAACAGCCATAATGTGAAAGGCATCCACCAAAAACAGTATCCAAAACGCTCTTTCCTTAAGTGCCTCCTTAGCAGTAAAATCAGCCATGCTAGCTAGAGAATCGTTAGTTTTTCTAGCGATTGTTTCCTCTGCTCCATAGGGTAGAAGCCCCTTCTCCGAAGGATTTAGCCTCACCAATCGGGAGATAGGGAGGACTATAATAAGGACGAGTCCAGCTATAATCAAGTAAGAGACACGCCAATCAAATTTAAAGATAAGGAATTGGGCAAAAGGTGCTAGAGCCAATGTTCCCATGCCTATTCCAGCAGTAGTAATTCCCAGCGCCATTCCTCTTCTCTTTACGAACCAGTGGGTTACCGCTGAGGTAACAGGTAAAAAAGCAAAACTTATTCCACCTCCTAATACAACACCATAAGCCATATAAAGCTGCCACGGAGCATTAATACGAGACATCAATGCAAAGCCTGTGCTCATGAGGAGAGCACAAAGCAACAATGACATCCGTGGTCCATATTTGTCGTTTGCTATCCCTGCCACGGGATAAAGAGCACAGTGGAAAACCATAAAAACTGAATATGCCCCCGATACCATAGTTCTTGTCCAATTAAACTCCTTGCATAGACTTTCAAAGAAAATCCCGTAAGAATACTGGAAACCCCATAACACCATCAGCACAACGAAGCCAACGGCTACTATTACCCATCCATAGAAAATGCCTGTCTGTGATTTATTAGCCATATTGTAGCCTAATAGCTGGTGGGAGTTTATTGAGCATATATGTCATACCCTTGGGGGGTGTCTTACACCATCCCAGGGATAGGGGAATGCTGGCACATTTCCTTTACTTCTCCACGGGTTCGTTCCTGAATATGTTCATCACCAGGAGAAGCAAGCACTCGGAAAATAAGAGAGGCAATTCGTTTTATCTCATCTACCCCAAAGCCCCTTGTGGTTACCGCTGGTGTGCCCAATCTAATGCCACTAGCAACACGTGGAGGCTTAGGGTCAAAAGGGATGGTATTCCTATTTACCAGGATGCCAGATGCCTCCAGAGCTTCCTCAGCATCCTTACCGCTTATCCTCATTGAGGAAAGGTCGACAAGAACAAGATGGTTATCCGTACCTCCAGAAACAAGGCGCAGTCCATATCTTTGAAGCTCAGAAGCTAAAACACGAGCATTTTCTAGTACAGCGTGTTGATACTCAATAAATTCAGGCTGCATGGCTTCAAAAAAGCATACGGCTTTAGCAGCGATAATATGCATCAAGGGACCACCTTGCATCCCAGGGAAGACTGCGGCGTCAATAGCTGAAGCCAGTTCTTTGTTACACAAAATAAAGCCACCTCGAGGTCCTCGCAAGGTTTTTTGAGTAGTAGAAGTAACCACGTGAGCATAAGGGAGAGGAGAGGGATGGAGTCCAGCAGCTACTATTCCCGCTATATGAGCCATGTCAGCTAGTAGCTTAGCTCCCACCTTATCAGCTATGTAACGAAACCTTGCAAAATCAATGGTTCGGGGATAAGTACTTGCTCCAGCTATAATTAGCTTAGGTTTGTGCTCCAAAGCTAGCCTTTCTATTTCATCATAGTCAAGCGTTTCAGTTTTAGGGTCAACTCCATAAGGGGTAAATTTGTACCACTTTCCCGAGAAATTCACCTCAGAGCCATGGGTAAGATGTCCCCCATGGCTTAGACTCATACCCATGACAGTATCACCATATTCCAACAAAGCAGAATAAGCTGCCATGTTAGCTTGACTGCCACTGTGGGGTTGGACATTGGCATGCTCAGCCTTGAATAGCTTTTTAGCTCTCTCAATAGCTAGAGCCTCGACTGCATCTACATAGGTACAGCCACCGTAATAACGATCTCCCGGGTATCCTTCGGCATATTTGTCAGTCATAAGGCAACTTTGAGCTTCCAGTATGGCGTGATCAATATGATTTTCAGAGGCAATGAGATTTATAGTGCTTGCCTGTTTTTCTTTTTCTAGTTCCAAAATTCGAGCTACTTCAATATCTCGCTGTGCAAGCAAGGACTTCTTCGCTACTTTCATGTTTGTGCCATAATACTACTCAGTTTTATTATCAGTCAATAAGAGATCTCAAGATGGAACTGCGTTTGACAGACTATGCTTAAAATGATAAGTTTCTATATTAGCAATCGCAGAAGGAGAGTGCCAAATGCAGGTGGCGGGAAGAAGAGAAGCAATTCTCAGAATAATAGTTGAAGACTATGTCTCGGGGACAATGCCCGTAGCTTCAAAATCTATTACTGATAAGCATGGCTTGAAGGTAAGCCCAGCTACCATCCGCAATGATATGGCACATTTAGAGCAGGAGGGATATATTGCTCGTCCTCATCATTCAGCTGGCAGTATACCTACAGCCAAGGCTTATCGGTATTATGTGGAATCAATAGTCAAAGATATTGAACTTCCTTTAGCTGAGCAATATATGATGTACGAGTTACTTAAAGAAGCGAAGGAAGAAATAGAAGAGTGGCTAAAATTGGCAGCGGCGCTTCTGGCACGCTTCGTCCACAATATAGCAATAATAACCTATCCTAAAGCAACTCAATGCCGTCTTAAGCACCTAGACTTAGTAGCCTTGCAAGATTTTATAGCTTTGCTGGTCATAGTCCTCTATGAGGCAAAGGTTAGGCAGCAAATTTTATCTTTCAATGAAAGAATTACTCAGGATGAGCTAACGAAATTAGCTAACAAGCTCACCTCTGCCTATGCTGGGATGGGTAGTAGCGAAATTTTAGCTAATACATCAGAGCTTTCCTTTGAGGAAGAGCGAGTGACTGGGTGTTTGATAGACATGATGGCTACCGAGGATAAACTGGAATATGGTAGGCCTTACATTGAGGGATTACGTCTAATGCTGGATCAGCCTGAATTCGCTGATAGTCCCCGAACACTTAAAATATTAGAGGTGCTAGAAAAGGAGGATTGGCTTAGAAATGTAATTTGCCAAGAACTTGGTAAGGGGAAGGTAAAGGTAATCATTGGTGAAGAAAATCCAGAGGTAGCACTACAAGACTTAAGCGTGGTAATTGGCCAGTATGGGATACCTGACAAGGCAAGCGGCGTTATTGGGGTGCTTGGTCCAAAGCGAATGGACTATGCTAGAGCCATCTCTTCGCTTAATTGCCTCTCGACATTGCTAAGTGAATCAATAACTGAATATTTGTAAGCGAAGCTTACAAATAGGGTAAGAGGAACAAATAAATAGTTCAATAGCATTTGCGGCAAAGCCGCTAAAGGAGGTCTGACATTGGCTGAGAATGGCGAAACAGCCAGGACAGAAATTGAGCGAGCTGAAGATATAGAATCACTAAAGCAAGCTTTAGCTGAGGAGAAGGAGAAATCACAGAATTACTTAGCCAATTGGCAAAGAACTCAAGCCGATTTTACTAACTATAGGAAACGCGCTGAACAAGAAAAAAAGGAGATGGTCGAGTTTGCTAATAGCATGCTTATTGGGAATTTGTTGACTATTATAGATGATTTAGAGAGAGCTTTCGTTTCATTGCCAGCCCAACTTACAGGTTTTAGTTGGATTGATGGCATCAGGCTCATCTATAATAAGCTTAAAGCAATCTTAGAGGCACAGGGATTGGCTGAGATTAAGGCCAAAGGAGAGCCGTTCGACCCTCATTTGCATGAAGCGGTAATGCGCCAGGAGGGGGAAGAGGGGAGAGTTATAGAGGAAATCCAGAGGGGTTATAAGTTGAAAGACAAAGTGATTCGTCCCAGCATGGTGATAGTGGGCGAAGGGAAGAAGACAGAGCAATCGCAAAAGGAGGAGTAGATATGGGAAAGGCGATAGGCATTGATTTAGGCACTACACTTAGTGTGGCAGCAGTTATGGAAGGAGGAGAGCCCAAGATAATCCCCAGCGCTGAAGGTGGGAACCTAGTCCCTTCGGCAGCGGCGATAAGCAAGACAGGGGAGAGATTAGTGGGAGAAATAGCTAAGCGCCAGGCGATCGTTAATCCCGAGAATACCATCTTCAGCATAAAGCGCCTTATAGGGCGCAAGTTCAAGGATCCCACGGTGCAGTACGATATAAAGCGCTTGCCATATAAGATCACTGAGGCTCCCAACGGCGATTGCCGAGTAGTAATGGGAGGCAAGGAGTATAGCCCTCAGGAAATCTCGGCTATGATATTGCAAAAACTAAGGACCGATGCTGAGGCTTATCTGGGCGAAAAGGTCACTGATGCTGTGATCACTGTGCCAGCTTATTTTAATGATAGTCAACGAAACGCAACTAAAGACGCTGGCACTATAGCCGGGCTTAATGTTTTGCGCATTATCAATGAGCCTACTGCATCATCGCTAGCCTACGGAATGGATAAGAAAAAAGATGAAACTATCGCCGTCTATGACCTTGGTGGTGGCACTTTCGACATTTCCATCCTTGATATAGGCGAGGGCACCTTCCAGGTTAAATCGACTAATGGCGATACTCACCTTGGTGGCGATGATATTGACCAAAGGGTCATGGATTGGGTTTGCGATGAATTTAAGAGAGAGCAAGGCATTGATTTAAGGCAAGATAAAATGGCGTTGCAGCGGTTAAAGGATGCTGCTGAGAAAGCAAAGAAAGAGCTATCAACAGTAACTCAGACGGAGATAAGCCTTCCTTTTATTACCGCCGATGCCGCTGGCCCCAAGCACCTCAGCATGACGCTAACTAGAGCCAAATTGGAACAGCTATCAGATGACTTGATAGAGAGAAGCATTGGGCCTTGCCGCCAAGCTTTGAGTGATGCTGCTATGCAACCGAGCCAAATTAATGATGTAATCCTAGTCGGTGGTCAGACAAGAATGCCAAAAGTTCAGGACAATTTAAGGCAATTCTTTGCCAGAGAGCCTGTCAAGGGAATCAATCCCGATGAGGCGGTGGCTTTGGGCGCTGCCATTCAAGCTGGGGTCCTTAAGGGTGAGGTAGGGGAGGTTCTTCTTCTCGATGTTACCCCGCTTACCTTAGGTATAGAGACGTTAGGAAGAGTAGCTACGCCTCTCATCTCCCGTAACACCACTATCCCCACTTCTAAGAGCCAGATTTTCAGCACCGCTAGTGATAACCAACCAAGCGTAGAAATACACGTTCTTCAGGGGGAGCGCCCTATGGCGGCTGATAATCGAACCTTAGGGCGGTTCATGCTCGATGGTATTCTGCCAGCGCCACGGGGTGTGCCTCAAATTGAAGTAACCTTTGATATCGACGCCAACGGTATCCTTAACGTCAGTGCTCGTGATAAGGGCACAGGTAAGGAACAAAAAATCACCATCACTGCCTCCAGCGGACTTAGCAAGGAAGAGGTAGAGAAAATGAAACGAGAGGCTGAAAGTTTTGCTGCTGAGGATGCCAAACACAAGGAGGAAGTGGAGACACGCAATTCTGCTGACAGCTTAGCTTATACCGCAGAAAAAACCCTTCGTGATTACGGAGATAAGATACCTGCTGACGTAAAGCAAGAAATAGAAGGTAAGATAGCTAATGTGAGGTCAGCCCTCCAGGGAAAAGATGTAAATTCCATCCGTAATGTTATGCAAGATTTATCACAGGCTATGCAGAAAATTGGAGCCTCAGTTTATCAGCAGCCAGGACACCCCCCGCCTGGCGGTGAACAAGGCCCTGGCAAGCCTGGCGAAGGAGGAGAAGGAACAGTAGAGGGGGAGTTTCGAGAGGTATAAAAAGATTAAAATGCAAAAGGCAAAAATACAGAGCAAAAATTAAAAATGGAAAACTTTTTGCACTTTGATCTGTCATTTTGACTTTTAATTTTTAGGAGATTCAAATTTAGGATTTCCCTTAGAGGTAGAGATGTCAAAATTTGATGTAGAACAATTTGCCCACACTGCCGGTAGAATCAGGAAAAGAGCAATTACCGAAGGCAGATTGATAAATAATCCCTCTGAGGCAGAGCTAAGGTCAATTGTGGAAAATGAGCCTGGAATTAGAAAGACTATATATGGAAATTTTGTTGCCGAAAGTGAACCTAGCTCCAGAGCAGCCATGTTCACCAAGAACAGTATTGACCATCCCTTCGGTGAGGAAGAGCTAGCGCTATTAGCTCAGTGTGAAGAAGCTTTGGCCAAGGAAAGGTTGATTTCCATTGATAGAATCGTGGGTAATGAAAGTAGTGGGATAACAGTTAAGTTAGTTGTTCCTGAACGTTTTGCCCATGTTGCCTATGGAGGAGGGCATCTTTATATACCTGTAGAGGGGAAAATCGGACAAGCAACCTATGAAATTTTAATGTTCGCTGATGAGGCTTTCGAATCCAATAAATCCAAACCGCTCCCCCAAAAAGATATTACAATAAGATTAGCTATGCTGGGTAATGGCAGGGTGATTAAAATAATTAGGAATAGTAATTACATAGGCGAATATAAGAAGGGGGTTTTCGCCGCAGAAGATTGGATTGCTAAGATAAGGAGGGGTGGAATTTTCCTGCATGCTGGCTGCAGGGAAGATTACCTTCAATCAACGCACGGGGATTACAGGACTGTGAAGTCATTGCTCATCGCTTTGACTGCCAATGGGAAAACGACCACGACCTGTAAGGTTTTAGCAAGAAAAGAAAATGAAAAGTCCTGGCTTATTCAAGATGATGGCGGAACTCTTATGCCAGATGGCTCCTTTCATGGTTTTGAAGCTGGAGGGGTATTCGTAAAGACAGAAAGCGTAAATCCAGGAGAGCAAATCGAAATATTCTATGGCTTATTAAAACCGGAAACCCTATGTGAAAATGTTTGTCTGACCGAAGAAGGGGATTTCGATTTTTACAATTTGCAAAGAACGTCCAACGGAAGAGCAGTTATATTGAGAAGAGATTTCATGCATGCCAGTTCCCGCATTAGTGTTGATAGGATTGATAACTTAATCCTTATCACCAGGGGGCCATTGATACCTGCGATTTCGAAATTGACTCTAGAACAAGCAGCAGCGCTCATGATTTTGGGGCAATCAATGGAATCCTCAGCGGGTGACCCCACCCAAGCGGGAAGGATTAGAAGCGAGTTTTTCTATGACCCCTTCGTAGCCGGCGATAGAGCAGGACACGCCAATATATTCTATGAAATATTGAGAGACCTTCCTTACATGAATTACTACCTAATAAATACTGGAGGAATAGGTGAAGGAGCACATTACAAAGATATAAGATTGGAATATACTTTGGCTATATTGGATTCCTTACTAAGAGGAGGTCTTGAAGATTGGGTAGATTCACCTACAGGTTTTAAAGTCCCAAGAGCAGTAAGGCATGTGGATGATATTTACTTGCATCCTGAGAAACTTTATTCCAGAGCTGGATTTGAAGAAGCGCAAAAAGAACTTAACAAGATCAGATACGAATCCCTGGAGAAAATCGACCACACTCTGCACTCCAATATAAGGAACGTTTTTAGCAAACCTGCCACCGCACACTAACAATTACTGACCCTGGCAGCTCAACTTGCTTGGAAGCTTGATATAACTTAGAATAGCTATAACTATATTGGGAGGAGGGTATGAAGTGGCTGACCTTACAGAACTTTATGAGCGGTTAAAGAAAGAAAAGGCGCAGCTATTGGGAAGATTAGAGCAGCTGAAAGCTCGGGGGCAGCTGGCTATCGGAGAGAGAAGAGAAGGCAGCCCATTTGGCAAAAGGGAAGAAGCAGCAAACGAAACCCTTGAGCTAGAGAAAAGGTTGGGGCTGGAGGGAAGGTTAAGGAGCACTCTTGCTGAAATAGAGCATGCCCTACAAAAATACGAAGCGGGTACTTATGGGACATGCGACTCCTGTGGGCAGCCGATAGAACAAGCTCGACTAGAAGCATTGCCTCAGGCAAACTTATGCTTGAGCTGTAAGGCACGTCAGGCAAAGGATGCAAAAGGGGCTAGATAATGGGTCCCTAAGTAAATTGGGGTCCCACAAAATCAGCGATTTTGTGGGAAAAGATAAATCTTTGATTTTTCTGGGTGAAGGTACAAGAAAAATAAGATTATCTCTGATCGCCGCCACTTTAGTGGTTATCCTTGACCAATTAAGCAAATTGTGGATTAGGAATAATCTAGCTCCACTGGAATCACTTCCAGAAGTGGGCTTTTTAAGATTGACTCATGTGCTAAACACCGGCTCTGCCTTTGGTTTACTTGCCAACCAGACCTTCCCTCTTATTATCATTACTATATTGAGCTTGATTATCATCCTGTTATCTCTCCGCTATTTACCGTCGGGAGCCACTTTGAGCATTATATCTGCTAGTTTGATTCTGGGCGGCGCCATAGGTAATCTGATGGATCGTCTCCGTTTTGGTTACGTCACCGATTTTATTGATGTCCGCCTCTGGGGCAACTTCCACTGGCCAGCTTTTAATATTGCTGATGCCGCTATAACAATAGGGGTCTTCGTCTTTATTTATTCCCTATATCGATCAGGATTATTTAGAAAGGTGTATGACCACAACCGCAGAGCCAAAAATTAAAATACTCCAGTTTGGCACAGTCACCCCAGGCATTCGTCTCGACAAGTATGTAACCCAAACCCTTCCGGAATTTTCCCGTAGTTATATACAAAAACTAATCGAACAAGGCTATATCCTAGTAAATGAGCAAAAGACGAAGACAAGCCGGAAATTGAGTGAAACTGATAAGGTAGCAATAAATCTTCCCCCGCCTTCACCCACTCACCCTATAGCAGAACCAATACACTTAAGTATAGTTTATGAAGATAAAGATATATTGGTGATAGATAAGCCTGCAGGATTGACTGTTCATCCTGCCCCAGGGCACCCTAGCCACACTTTGGTCAATGCCATCCTGGCTCACTGCCCAAGCTTGGCTACGAGCAATGACGTAGTACGTCCCGGTATAGTTCACAGACTGGATAAGGATACCTCTGGTCTCATAGTCATAGCTAAAAATGATTTTGCTAAGGAGCACCTAGTCAATCAATTTAAAAGCCATATTGTAACTAAGAGATATCTTGTTTTGGTTAGAGGAAGAATATCTCCGGAACAAGGGAAAATTGAATCGCCTATTGGGCGAGATCCTCACAATAGGCAAAGAATGGCAATAGTAGCCACAGGAAAAGAAGCTAGCACTGAATATCAAGTTAGGGAATACCTATGCGGCAAAGCCGCAAAAGGGGAGGTAAAAAATTTAATTCATATTAATGCAGCAAAGCTGCATTATACTTTGCTTGAAGTGACTCCTCGAACTGGACGCACACACCAGATCAGAGTGCACTTATCATCTATTGGCTATCCTGTAGTTGGTGACCCTGTCTATGGAGCAAAATCACTTATAGCTAAGAGGCAATTTATCCACGCCTACCTCCTTGGCTTTTACCTTCCCTCAACTAAAGAGTACCATGAATTTACTTGCCCCTTGCCATCAGACCTGAGGCAAGCTTTAGAATCCTTAGCCCAAAACAGTTAAGAAAGCTTGCTTAAAGGTAAAAAGATATGCTATATTGCAGTACAAAGTAAAGCAAGAAAGGAAATAATGAGTTGAAGTCTTTTGGAGAACTTGCTAAAGAGCAAAAGAACAGAGAAAGTAATCTCTTAGCTTACTTAATGGGGGAAACCAAGATAGAAGAGCTGGCTAATTTTGAAACTGAACTAGGTGAACGACAAAGCGAGATTCTGTTCAAGGTAACCACAGAGATAGAAGATACTGAGAATGCCCTGAAACAAGCTGAACAACTTGTCCAGAGACTTAAGAAACATCTGGAGCAGCTAAAAGGTTTACAACGAGTCCTTTCTAAATAAGCTTTTCCAGCCTTCTAGCAATTATGCAGTCTGAGTTGGAAGCATCGGTCAGAGTTCGTTTTGCACCCAGCCCCACTGGCTACCCCCATTTAGGCAACATTAGAACTGCTTTATTCAACTGGCTCTTTGCTCGTCATTATAAAGGTAAGTTCATCTTGCGTATTGAAGACACTGACGTTGCCCGTAAAGTGGAGGGAGCGGTGGAAATGATACTGGATAGCTTAAGGTGGCTGGGATTAAATTGGGACGAAGGTCCTTATTTCCAATCACAACGATTACATATTTACCATGAAGTTGCTGATAGATTACTTAAAGAAGGTTATGCCTATTTATGCTACTGCTCGCCGGAGCGGCTGAGGCAGCTTCGTGAAGAGCAAATAAAGCGGAAGCAGCCACCAAAATATGATGGTTACTGCCGATATTTAACCCAAGAGGAAAGAGCTGAGCTTGAGGCAAAAGGCATCACTCCCGTAGTCCGTTTCAAAACACCACACAAAGGGGAAACAACCTTTCATGACTTAATCCGTGGCTCGGTAACTTTTAAGAACGATACTTTAGATGACTTTATCCTAATTAAGTCTGATGGCTACCCAACATATCATTTAGCCAATGTGGTAGACGACCACCTAATGGCTATTTCACATGTCCTCAGGGCTGATGAATGGCTCTCCAGCACTCCTCGCCATATCTTACTTTATCAGGCTTTGAATTGGCAGCCTCCACAATTTGCCCACTTGCCTATGATTCTAGGACCCGATCGAGCTAAGCTCTCTAAAAGGCACGGCGCCGCTAACATTGCTGATTACCAAAGAGAGGGTTATCTCCCTGATGCAATGATAAATTTCCTAGCATTGCTGGGCTGGTCACTTGATGATAAAACTGAGTTGCTATCTCGAGAGGAATTGATAAAGCACTTTTCCCTGGAAAGAGTAGGTAAAGCGGCAGCTATCTTTAATAAAGATAAGCTGGAGTGGATGAATGGAGTTTACTTGCGTCGGCTGAGTTCAGAGGAATTCGCAAAGCTTGCTACACCATTTTTACATAGGGATTTGCCAAATTCGGTAAAACGTCCGCTGAATAGCGGTTACATCTGCCAAATTATGCCTCTGATTCAAGAGCGAGCTAGAACTTTAGCTGAAATTCCTCAACTGGCTGACTTTTTCTTCCTTGATGAGATGCAATATGATACCAGCTTGCTTTTAAGCAACCACATGGACGCCAGATCAGCCACCCAAGCCATTGAAATCGCTCGGCAAAAGCTGGAAGCACTGGAAACCTGGGACGCTACTTCACTTGAAGGCATCTTACGGCCCCTGGCTACCGAGTTAAACTTAAGCACAGGTAAGTTTTTTGGTTTGCTACGGGTAGCTATCACTGGCCGCACTGCGTCACCACCCTTATTTCAAACTATGGCAGTATTAGGCAAAGAGAAATGTTTTAAGCGAATCAGCGTAGCTTTGCAGAGGCTATCTGCTTTGCTGTGACTAATACCCTCTAACTCCAGAAAAATGCCTAAAGCAGATAGAGACTCAATTTCTCATTCTCAAATTATTATCGTTAGAATCACACCATAGTGGAATTGAAATGGGCTAAGACCACCCTTCATTTTGCCCTTTTAGGCAGTATCCCTTAAACTTAAGTATGTTTTGTTGATAACTTTTCTTGGCTCAAGAGCTTCCATGGTCTAGGGAAATTAATGGCAACGGGTAACCCTATGAAAGAGGTAAGGGTGACATTTCACAGTGGTAATCTTTTCCTCGAAGGAGTGTTGGGTATTCCCGAGGGATCAGAGCTTTCCCCAGCAGTGATAATTTGCCACCCTCACCCACTCTTTGGTGGTAGCATGGACAACAATGTGGTTAATAGTCTTTTTGAAGCGATAGCTCGGGCATCGCTTATCCCGTTTAAGTTTAACTTCCGCGGGGTAGGCAGAAGTGAAGGAGAGTTTAGTCAGGGAATAGGTGAGCAAGAGGATATTGCTGCGGCTATCTCTTTTATGAGCTCGGTGAAGGAAGTGGATTCAAGTAAGATAGGGCTTGTTGGTTATTCGGCTGGTGCTGGCTTTGGTCTTCCAGTTGGTTTTAAGGATGACCGAATCAAAGCTCTGGCTGCGCTCTCTCCTCCACTATCTATGTTTGATTTTGAATTCCTTAGAAGCTGCCTCAAGCCAAAGCTTCTTCTCTCCGGGAGCGAAGATGAGTTCACCACCTTAAGGCAATTTCTTGAATTTTGCCAAAGTCTTCCCAATCCCAGGGAGTATGAGGCCGTTGAGGGAGCAGATCATTTCTGGTGGGGATACGAATTCAGCATCGCTGCTAAGGTCACCGCTTTCTTTGCTAGAGCTTTGATGGAATGCGCATAAGCTCACTGGAGGTGCTTTGGAAAAACTTACTGAAGGTGCATCCAAACTTGGACTAGAACTTAATGCCAGGCAAATATATCAATTCGAGCTTTACTACCAAGAACTAATAGAGTGGAATAAGAAATTTAACCTCACCTCCATAACAGATTATTCGGGGGTGCAGATAAAGCATTTCCTTGATTCCCTGACCATAACCTTGGCTTTAACCGAGGAGGAAATAAACAAGCCAGATTTTAATATCATCGACATAGGCACAGGGGCTGGTTTTCCTGGCGTGCCACTCAAAATACTCCTTATTAAGCCAAGGTTGGTGCTCGTTGAATCCGCAGTCAAGAAAGCAGCCTTCCTTCATCACGTTATTCAGAAACTGGAATTGAGCAATGTGGAAATAATGCATGGACGAGCCGAAGAAATAGCTCACTTGCCATTATATCGTGAGCAATTTGCTTTAGTTCTCTGCCGCGCTGTTGCTTCTTTACCTACATTGGTTGAATTAGCCTTGCCTTTTTGCCAAATTGGTGGAAAATTCGTAGCTCAGAAGAAAGGGGAAATTAACCAAGAAATAAATAAGGCAAGTAAAGCCATTGCTACTTTAGGGGGCAAACTGAAACAGGTGAAGAAAATAGAACTGAAAGAATTTAGCGATGAGCGTTATTTGGTAATTATTGATAAAATATATGCTACGTCGGAAAAATATCCGCGTCGCCCTGGTATACCCAAGCGATGCCCAATTTAGGAGGTGAATAAAAATGTGGCGCAGAAGATCTTGGAGATTTTACTTTGGTTTTCCCCCTTTCGGGTTTTACTTTCATGGGTTAAAACCATCTCCCAGTAAGGAAGAATACCTCGATATGCTTCAAGAGTATAAGAAAGACCTAGAGGAGGAATTAAAAGAGGTAGAAAGGGAGATTAACGAGGTAAAGGGAAGTCTTTAGCTTTTTGCTTTGTTTTTTTCTATGCTTGCTTTATAATTGTATAGCTATGGGAAAAAGTACTTGGAAGGTTAAAGCTGGGCTGGCTCAGATGCTTAAAGGTGGGGTGATTATGGATGTGGTTACTCCGGAACAAGCTAAAATTGCTGAGGATGCTGGTGCTTGCGCTGTTATGGCATTAGAGCGAGTGCCTGCAGATATTCGTGCTACTGGTGGAGTGGCTCGCATGGCTGACCCAAGTATAATTTCAGCCATAATGGAAACGGTGAGCATACCAGTAATGGCAAAATGCCGCATTGGACATTTTGTTGAGGCCCAAGTGCTAGAGGCGCTGGGTGTTGATTTTATTGATGAATCTGAAGTGCTCACTCCCGCCGATGAGAACCACCATGTTTGGAAACATAATTTTAAAATTCCCTTTGTTTGCGGCTGCCGTGACTTAGGTGAAGCATTGCGTCGTATTGCTGAAGGGGCAGCTATGATTCGGACGAAGGGCGAAGCTGGGACGGGCAATATTGTCGAAGCTGTGAGACATATGAGGGCAGTCCAGGATGGGCTCCGTAGGCTTCAGGCTTTGCCACAGGTGGAGTTGGTAGCTGAGGCAAAAGCCCTTGGCGCTCCCCTTGAGTTAGTGACGGAGGCGCATAATACAGGAAAGTTACCTGTAGTAAATTTCGCTGCTGGTGGTATAGCTACACCGGCTGACGCTGCCTTGATGATGCAATTAGGTGCTGAAGGCGTATTCGTTGGCTCAGGGATTTTTAAGTCAAGCGACCCTCCAGTTAGGGCACAAGCTATCGTTAAAGCCACTACCCACTATCAAGACCCCGCTATTATCGCTGAGGTATCCAAAGGTTTGGGGATTGCTATGTCCGGCTTGGACATAAAGCAAATTCCGGCTGACGAACTGCTGGCATCTAGAGGATGGTAGGGTAAGAATAGCACTTATTATAGAATGCGAAAGGTAGTTACTGACGAACTAGATGCTTTGCTTAATATTTTGCCACCTCACATCTACGAATCACTTTACCAGCAGCCTGATCTTAGTGAATTATTGGAAGTAATCTTGGACTTAGGGCGTCCTCCCGAAGCCCGTTTCCCCCATCGAGAGCTAGTCCTTAATTCTAAAGAAGTAAATCAGCCTGATGTTGACTATGTGGTGTCACGCATTGGCGAATTTACCGGGGATAATCGTGCTGGGATTGAGCGTACCCTCCATCGCATTTCAGCTATTCGCAATAGAAATGGACACATAATTGGCTTAACTTGCCGTGTGGGCAGAGCTGTCTTTGGCACTATAAAGATGGTTCAAGACCTTATTGAATCAGGCAAGAACGTCTTGCTATTAGGACGGCCAGGTATAGGCAAAACCACAATGTTGAGGGAGGTAGCTAGGGTGCTGGCCGATGACTTGAAAAAACGCGTTATCGTAATTGACACCTCCAATGAAATCGCTGGAGACGGTGACATTCCTCACCCTGCTATTGGACATGCGCGGCGAATGCAAGTAGCCACCCCAGCAATGCAGCACGCAGTGATGATTGAAGCAGTGGAGAATCATATGCCTGAGGTCATTATTATTGATGAAATAGGCACTGAACTTGAAGCTCAGGCAGCCCGAACTATTGCTGAGCGTGGGGTGCAATTGGTAGGCACTGCACATGGAAATACTTTAGAAAACCTGATAATGAACCCCACCTTATCTGACCTTGTTGGTGGTATACAGACAGTTACTTTAGGAGATGAAGAAGCGAGGCGGCGACACACGCAAAAATCTATCCTGGAACGGAAAGCGCCACCTACATTCGATGTAGTAGTTGAAATCGTGGACTATTATAAAGTGGCAGTCCATTCCAATGTAATTGAGGCTGTAGACGCTGTTTTGCATCACCAACCCATTCAAGCAGAGGTTCGCTGGATGGATGAAAACGGGAATGTGGAAAGGGAGGAAATAACGTCACCCTCTATGCCAGAAAGCAATCAAGAACTTGTCTTGAGCGAAGCGAAGGAACTGGAAAAGCCATTGCGATTTTGTCTCTTCGGCGTTAACCATTCCCGATTGGAACAGGTTGCTAGGGAAAAGCAAAAGGATTTAAAAATCGTCACTGACCTTAAGCAAGCTGACATTTTTCTCACTACACGAAGTTATTACCGTCGAAAGCCACAAAAGATAAGAGACACTGAAGCGCTAGGCATACCAATTTATGTCCTTAAGAGCAATGATGCAGCTCAAATGAGGCAATGTCTGGAGGTCGTTTATCCTGCTAACACTCAATTTGCCTATGCTCATAGGCTACAACATCTCTTAGCCGAGCATCATAGTTTCACCTCCGATGATGGCAAAGGAAAGAGGTAGCCAAGCTAATCCCTTAGGCTTATTTATCACATTTGAAGGTGGTGAGGGTTGTGGCAAAAGCACTCAAGCCAAGCTCTTATGGAGGAAGCTGTGCCAGCAGAATATCCCAGCAATATTAACCTATGAGCCTGGAGGCACAGCTTTAGGTAATGAGATAAGGAAATCGCTTAAAAAGAAGCGAGGAAGACTCATTACACCTCAGGCTGAATTGCTGCTCTTTGCTGCTAGCCGCGCTCAATTAGTAGTCGAGGTAATTCGCCCTGCTTTAGAAGAAGGCAAAATAGTCATTTGCGACCGCTTTACCCATTCCACCTCTGCCTATCAAGGCTATGGTCGAGGGCTTGATTTAGACACAGTAAAAATGGTTAATAATCTAGCAACACAAAATTTCAAGCCAGACATCGCTATTCTTTTAGATATATTGCCTGAACAGGGGCTGGCTCGGAAGCGAAGCCTAAAAGACCGTTTTGAATTAGAAGAACTATCGTTTCATCGTCGGGTGAGGGAAGGATATCTCAAGATGGCGGCAATCGAGCCTGATCGCTGGCTGGTGATAGATGCCTCTCCACCCAAAAGGGAAATTGCCAAAATTGTCTGGAAAAAAGTCAGCCAGCTACTACTTCCCCCCTTGTCATTGCGAGGAGAGTAAGCGACAAAGCAATCTCGCTACGCTCTACCTTGTGCGATATACTTATAAGCATCTATG
>Ga0209121_10002046_pt1 | contig 20795 bp, 19 predicted proteins | sample Cruoilmetagenom3_FD_187292 | JGI IMG/M metagenome (GOLD analysis project Ga0209121, IMG submission 187292) | Oil polluted marine microbial communities from Coal Oil Point, Santa Barbara, California, USA - Sample 3 (SPAdes) (version 2) | ecosystem: Environmental > Aquatic > Marine > Oil seeps ...
TTCGCGAACTTCCGGCCAATGTGGCGGGTTGTTTGGAAGGTTGGCCACAGCAAGTTTGTGGAAGGTTGGCTTGGAACGCGCGTTTGAGTGCTTACCACCAACCCAGATAGCAATTTTCGTGCTTTCTGCGGAGTTGATCTGCATAGGTGGGCATGGAGGGTAACAAGCACCACAACATACACATTTCTTCTCGTCGATTTCCAGTGAGGGCTTGCCGTTAACCATGGCAGGGCGGATAGCCGCAACCGGGCAACGCGCAACAACTGCGGGACGCTCACATACGTTACCAACCAGATCGTGGTTGATTTTTGGTGGCTTGGTGTACTGCACGTTAACGGCAATATCGCCCTGACCACCACAGTTGATCTGACAGCAAGACGTCGTGATACGAACACGGTTTGGCATCAGCTCGGTTGTGAAATCTTTGTAAAGATCGTCCATCAGGCCTTTCACAACACCGGATGCATCAGTGCCCGGAATATCGCAGTGCAACCAGCCCTGCGTGTGCGAAATCATGGAAACGGAACCACCTGTGCCACCAACCGGGAAACCGGCTTCGGTCAACGCATCGATTAGCGGCTGAACTTTAGCCTCGTCGGACACCATGTATTCGATATTCGAACGGGTGGTGAAACGTACATGGCCGTCCGCGAATTCATCGCCGATGTCACATAGCTTGCGGATCGTATACACATCCATCTGGCGCTGTGTACCAGCGCGAACGGTGAAAAGATCGTCACCGGATTTGGACACGTGATGCAAAACGCCTGGGCGTTTGCGTTCATGCCAATCCCAGTTGCCATAGTTCTCGATGCTGGTTGGGTGCATATACTGGAACGGGTCCGGTACTCCAACCTCATCTGGCATGCGTGGCTTTTCGCTCATATCGTTCATTTTTATTCCTCCATTCCTGCCATCTTGCAGGAAAATAAAATTAGATTGGGGCGGATTGCCGACTTAATCGTCGGCAGCCACACTCATGCCAGCTTCAAGAGCTTTCTTTTCGAAGTACTCAGCGGCTTGTTCATCAAAATCATCCATACGAACGTAGCTGGACGTACGCGGGTGGTTAACCATGTTCGGATTGGCGTCGATGTCCATCTCTTCAAGGAAGGCCGGAACGCCGATACGGTCGATACATTCACCGATACGCTCGTGCTCTAGTGCGTTATCAGCGAAGAACTCCATAACTTCTTCAGCGAAGTCTTCAAGTTTCTCGAAATCTTCGTCTGTTTCCAGCTTCATGAATGGAACAATCATCGTACCCATCAGGTCGCCAACTTTAAGCGAACGCTTACCACCGATCATGATCGATGCGCCGCGATCATCACCCGGGCTAAGCGCCTTGGTCATAACGTTGATACAGTGCATGCAGCGTACGCAGGATTTGTTGTCGATTTCCAGCGTATCATCATCATGCAAAGAGATGGCACGCGTTGGACACATGGAAACAACCGTATCGATTGTGTACTTACGCCCTTTTTCCGCAATATGCTCTTTAACCATGTCTTGCTTGATCTTGATGTCATCGCGCCATGTACCGATTACGGCAAAGTCAGCACGGTGGATTGCGTTCACGCAGTCATTACCACAACCGGAGAATTTGAATTTGAACTTATACGGCATCGCGGGGCGGTGCATTTCGTCGAGAAGACGGTTGATGATACCGCGGTGCGCTTTAACACCGTCGAAACAGGACTGCTCGCAACGGGCATGGCCAACGCAGGACATCGCGGTACGAAGTGCTGGACCAGCACCACCAAGGTCGAAGCCGATCTCGTTCAGTGCGTCAAATGCGGGTTGCGCATTTTCAGAAGTACAGCCCTGGAACATGATGTCACCAGACTGACCGTGGAAAGCGATAAGGCCGGAACCATGCTCTTCCCAGATATCGCAAAGATCACGAAGGATGTCTGTTGTATAGTGGTTACCCGCTGGCGGCATAACACGCAGTGTGTGGAATTCTTTAGAAGCAGGATAGTCACCAGCAACCTCGGAGAAACGCGGGATAATACCGCCGCCATACCCGAAAACGGAGAGCGTGCCGCCCTTCCAAAAACCGAGACGCTCTTCATAGCTATGGTTCAACTGACCAAGAAGGTCGTTCATCATAGGGGCGTATTGCGCGTCTTTGGTATCACGCAGGCGTTTGATGCCTGTTACGAAGCTCGGCCATTCGCCGCCTTCAAGTTGATCCAGCATCGGTGTCTCGTGCTGCGGATTAACTTTATCCTCGTTAGCGTCTTTCATCTCGTATTCCTCCCTTTAAAGCCCTATCTGGTCCCAAACCAGCATGAGCAATTTCGCCCATAGGTCGTTAATTCCTTCGCAAAGCATAAATTATTTGCAATGCTTCACCTTACATTTATATATTATGATAATCGAATGTAAAGAAAAAGATGGTTATATACTAACAGAGTTCCGCCTAACATGCACTCAGGCCAATACCCTGTCAAACTCGACTATTTTACTCGGAAAAGGTGTGATGGAAAAACTTACTGGATTTGCTGCGGATTCTCCGTTCGATTTACACAATACCGCATCATATGCGGCGTGGCGTAAAGAAAAGCTTACCGCTGGAAAGCGCGCACTTACCGAGGGCTTTATAGAGATTTCCGACCCCATGAATATGCACGATTCGGAGGTTGAAGCGATTTTAACGCGCTGTCGTGAAACGAATATCGCCCTCTATTCGACCCCGCCAGAAACTGACGATTCGATATTGCGTGGTAATTTGCGAGCCATGGCCGAGAGACTGGGACTGGGTGAGCCAGAGGGGCACCGCTCAAAAGGTGAAGCGGCAATCGTTGCACTAACCGTTTCAAATCGCCCAAGCCAGCGTGGTTTCATTCCATATACGCGTAAGGCGATCAACTGGCATACTGATGGCTATTATAATGCCCCCGACAACACGATCCGTGGTTTCATTCTTCACTGCGTACAGGATGCGACGGCGGGTGGCGTTAACCAGATACTGGACAATGACATCGCCTATATTCGCCTGCGCGACGAGAATCCCGACTATATAACCGCCCTCATGCACCCAGAGGCGATGACCATACCTGAAACCCACGAGGAAGACGGAACTTTGCGCCCCGCCTCCGTCGGACCCGTGTTTCATGTGGAGGGTGACGATTTGATAATGCGTTATACCGCACGAACCCGCTCCATCGAGTGGCGTGATGATCCGACAACCCGCGAGGCCGTAGCTTTCTTGCAAAACCTGCTGGTTGAGGGCGATCCGCTGATGCTGGAAGCAAAACTGAAGCCAGGTCAGGGGGTATTCAACAACAACGCGCTACATAACCGCACCGCTTTTGACCCATCCGAGGTTGGAAACCATAGCCGCCGCATTATGTATCGCGTAAGGTTTAACAAAAGAATTGGGAGTACCTGAAATGGCAATGCTATCAGATCTAATTATCGGCCACCCTGAAGTAGACAGCTTCGCTGAACTGGAACGCCTTGTGGCACATGCAGGAGAATCCGGCGTAATGTTCATGGAATACGACATCAAACCTGATTACCGCGACACACCCAAGAAATGGGAATGGCGTCTAGAGGCCGTATTCACGCGGGGGACAAAATATGACTGAGAATGAAGACGCCGTTCTTATCAAGGAATTCAATCTACCTTTTCACCGCACTGCTACCTTCAAAGATGTTACGCTGTTTGGCGGTATGAAAGTGTTGCGAATGACATTTCGGGAACGTAAACGATTTACAATGATCGACCTCGACCCAAACACCGCAACCGAGCTTGCGGAATCTCTGCTCGCCTGGGCTGAAGAGAATAAATAGGACACGACCATGGATCACTTACCCATTTTTCTTGACGTTAAAGGCAAGAAAGTCATCGTCGACGGTGGCGGCACATTGGCCGCCCGCCGTGTCGAGCGTGCGCTGGATGCCGGCGCATTGGTCCATGTTTACGCAGAAGAACTGGGTGGCGAGTTTCGTGAACTGAAAAACCATCCGTCGTTAACGCACCACGCAACGGCACCCCGTTTGCCCGACTTCATCGGTGCGGCCGTTGCTTATGGTGCGACGGAAGACGAGGAGCGCGATCGTCACCTGTACGACATGGCCAATCACAACCACGTGCTGGCCAATGTTGCTGATGTGACGGAATACTGTGATTTTATCACCCCTTCAATCATCGACCGCTCACCTTTGGTTATTGCTATTTCCTCGGGCGGAGCCGCTCCGATAATCGCCCGCATTTTGCGCGCACGGATTGAGGCAATTCTACCCGCTGCCTATGGGAACCTCGCTGCGTTCTCGGGGCGTCTGCGTGAACGTGTGATGGCGAAACTGAAAACCCCTGAATCCCGCCGTATGTTCTGGGAAAACACCATCGACGGTCCTGTTGCCGATACCTTCCTTGCGGGTGACGTGAAGGGAGCGAAAAAGCAGTTTTTAAAAGAACTAGACGAAACCGCACTTGGTCAGGATATCGAAAAAGTTGGCGAGGTTTACCTTGTCGGCGCCGGTCCTGGCGACCCCGACCTGCTGACCTTCCGCGCACTACACCTGATGCAACGCGCCGACGTAGTGCTTTACGACCGTTTAATTGGCGACGGCATTATCAATCTGGTCCGCCGTGACGCCGAACGCATATTCGTAGGCAAAAGCCCGAACAACCACGCGATGGATCAACAGGAAATATCAGCCCTGCTGGTCAAGCTGGCGAAAGAGGGCAAGCGCGTGTTACGCCTTAAGGGCGGTGATCCGTTCATCTTTGGCCGTGGTGGCGAAGAACTGGAAACTTTAGCCGCCGCCGATGTGCCATTCCAAGTCATCCCCGGAATAACGGCAGCTTCCGGCTGCGCATCTTACGCAGGCATCCCGTTAACACATCGCGACCACGCACAATCCTGCGTATTCGTCACCGCGCATGGCAAAGATGGCGTGCTATCGCTGGATTGGGAAACAATGGCACGACCCGGGCAAACAGTTGCCATCTACATGGGCCGCTCGTCGCTGGATTTCCTGATGGAAGAATTCATCCGGCGCGGCGTAGACCCGAATACGCCTGCCGCGATTGTTGATAGCGGCACAAGGCCAAACCAGCAGGTCGTCAAAGGTACGCTTTCCAACCTGCATGAACGCGCCGAGGCTGCTAATCTTCCTGGACCATCGTTAGTGATTATCGGCTCCGTGGTGGAGCTAAGCGATACACTTAACTGGTATAAGAACTTTGAGGCCGATCAACACACTATGAGCCTGAGTGCGAGTGTGGAGCTGTAATCTCGCAACTCCCCCCTCCCTTCTTCTCAGCCAAGGCCTGCCGAACAATCTGCGTTGCGCTTGTTAAGAACAACCCTGCCATCACGCCCGCGACAATCAAGTCTGGCCAGCCAGACGCCGTGCCCCAGACCCCCAGCGCCGCAATCATTACCGCCACATTGCCAATCGCATCGTTGCGCGAGCATAGCCAGACTGACCGCACATTTGCATCCCCGTCTTTATACTTCATCAATAGCAACACGGATGTGACGTTCGCCGCCAGCGCCAGAAATCCGATCATCCCCATGATCTCGGCTTGTGGAACGCCTATGTAAAACACGCGCCAAAGCGTTGACCCGGCCACCCAAAGCCCCATTGCGAACAGCGTAAACGCCTTGAACAAGGCCGCATTTGTGCGAACCGCCACCGAGGCCCCAATCGCCGCTAACGAAATCCCGTAAGTCAGCGCGTCACCCAGAAAGTCCAGCGCATCCGCCTGCAATGCTTGCGAGCCAGACAGCTGCCCTGCTGCCATCTCCACAAAAAACATCGCCGCGTTGATCGCAATCACGATCCACAGTATACGCTTATACTGCACGGACATGCCGTCGAAGGTTTTTTGAGAGCCGGAGCAACCACAATCTGACATTTTCGAATCGCCTTGTTATTATTCAAACTTAATATAGCCCTTCTAATAGTAGAGCCTTAAGAAGGGATGGAGAATGTTATCTATCGGTGAACTGCAACGAATCACCTCGCAATGCGAAAGCGGGTAATTTGGAACTGCTACGTTTTTGAAGTAAAATCGGCTCAATTTTAGCAACCAAGGTAACCCTAGGGAACTCCTCTCAAGGTAGTAGTTTATTGTATTATTGGATAATTTTCAAAATATTTCGCACTTATCACTGGACTATGAACAACCTGGTAACTACCCGTCTATGAACTAAACATTCTTACTTTCAAATATATGCAGGTGAAGCAGTGTCGATAAAACTCCTTAATGGCCTCGCGCTGTGCCTGTTGGCTGCGCCCACCTCTATTCTGGCAAGCGAATGCGACAATTGGAATTCTGACGCGTTCTGGCTGAATGCCAACGCAGAGCAGGTCGATAACTGCCATTCTAATCAAAACCTGATGTCCGGCGACATTAACGCGTGGACGACTCCTCTGCAACTTGCAGCGGGTTCCAGCAACAACCCCGCCGCCCTCGAAGAGCTGATCCGCTACGGTGTGAATGTCGATGCCGTAGATATGGACGGGAACACAGCACTACACATCGCAGCCCGATTCAACACAAGCGAACAGGTGATTGCCGCCCTGATCGAAGCCGGAGCACAAGTTGACGCCAAAAATTCCGATGGCCAAACCGCGTTGCTTGTCGCTGCTTGGGGAAACCCCAATCCGGCAATTATTGCAACTCTTGCCAGTGCTGGTGCTGATATGAATGTCACCGACGCAAATGGGCGCTCGGCGCTGCATGTCGCTACGGCCTTTTTTACCTACCCCGAAGTTGTTGTCGCGCTACTGGTCGCAGGAACGAACGCCGGGTTAACCGACAAGTTCGGTAACACAGCTTTTGAAAGCATTGAGAACAAGTCCAGAGCCAAGGAAACGGCAGCCTACACCATGCTACAAATCGAAAACTCGAAGAACACCAACAAACCCGCTGGTTGAAGCGTATGCACAAGGGATTGTAGGGCCCTTTGTGCATACCTTTTCTGGTATTTTAAAGGGTTACAGACTTTTCACCAACCGCAGACAAGAATCCGGACAAATCCGCAAATGTGCTGAACCGCGTATCATGTGCAATTTCGCTGACAGGGCTTTTGCGATAACCGTTCGTGAACAAAGAGAACTTAATCCCTGCGGCGACTGCTGTCTCCGAGTCCACTTCACTATCACCCACATACCAGACATTTTCCGTCCCCAACTGCTTGATGCAATCATGTAGCATCGCAGGGTCAGGTTTGCGCGTTGGCAGGCTATCGCCCCCCACAACCGCATCGAAATACTGGTCAACCTTCAGCCCTTCGAGTACTTGCAATGTAATTCCGTGAACCTTGTTGGTGCAGACCCCCATCACGTATCCGCGGGATTTCAACATATCCAACGCATCGCGCACACCGGGATATAGAACCGTTTTGGCGACGGGGTTTTCTGTATAAAGCCTCTCGAAGGTTGCCGTCATCTCGGCATGGCGTTGCTCAGTGAATTCAATGTCGGATTCTCGCATAACCCGTTCCACCAGCTTTGGCACCCCGTTGCCGATGAACGAACGAACCACTTCTAGTGACAGGGGTTGATACCCCATAGAACGCAACAGCACATTCGCCGTTGCCCGCAGATCTGGTGCAGAATCGCACAGCGTTCCGTCCAGGTCAAAAATTACAGCGCGCATTATGCATCCTTCCATTTAATAGAGCATCCCATCGAGGGGATCTGATCCTTCGGACCCACCCCCGTTTGGGCTACTTGTTTCATTGCCTCGTATAAATCACGGCGAAGATCGGTCGGCCCCGCCTCCTTGCGCGACGCATCTAAACGACCGCGGTATTGCAGCTCGCCTTTGACGTTAAAACCAAAGAAATCAGGCGTACAAGCGGCGCCATAGGTTTTGGCAATCTCTTGTGTTACATCGTGCAGAAAAGGGAACGGAAAACGGTGTTTGGCAGCCGCTTCTTGCATACCTTCAAAGCTATCTTCGGGGTATCCCTCGGCATCATTTCCGTTAATCGCGACCACACCAATGCCAAGTTCCTGCAAGTCTTTCGCATCGCGAATAATTCTGTCTAGGATCGATTTTACATACGGGCAGTGGTTACAGATAAACATAACCAAGGTGCCATTCGGCCCCGATACATCGCTAAGCGAGACCATGTTTCCATCGATATTTTTCAACGTGAAATCAGGTGCTAGCCAGCCAAAATCGCATATTGGAGGAACGGCAGCCATATTATTCTCCTAACAACTTGTTCAGTTTTTCCACGGTATCTATTTCGCTGAAACAACCTATAACCGCCGCTGCCTCGCTGAAATCGGAGCCGAGCGTATAGACTCCCGGCGACACCACGCACGCCACGCCAGCGCCAATGCACGACAGCAAGCCATTGCGAGAATCCTCAAGACCAACGCATTCAGACGGGTCTAAACCCAGATTGCTTACAGCCAGCTCAAACACATCTGACGCCGGCTTTTTATTCTTGACCTCGTCGCCCGCCGCGATCACTTCAAAAACGTCACCGGCAGCCTTGCCGAAACACGCTTCGGTTAACCGATCAACATTAGGCCGGTTGGTGGTCGTCGCGACTGCAACCCGCACACCGTTTCTTGCCGCGTCTTCTATCAGTTCCGCTATCCCGGGGCGCAATGCAGCGGCTCCGCTGGCGATCAGTTCGCCATAAACGGCGGTCTTGCGTTTGTGGATTTCGGCAATTTTGGCTTGGTCCGCTGGTTCGTTCAGATGGTTGATCAAATACTCGGTCATCCGCTCCTTCCCGCCGGTGGTTTTCAGTAACTCCGCGTAGAGCTCCTGCGACCAAACCCACGGTAAACCGAACTCGGCAAATGTCGCATTGAAAGCCCGACGATGCGCTTCTTCCGTTTCGGAAAGTGTACCATCAACATCAAATATAATTGCCTTTAACGCCATTAACGCGCAGCTTCGGAAGCATCACGAATGGCACGAATGTTAGCCCCATAAGGCGCTGGGTCCTCAACAGAACCACCTTTGAACACAGCCGAGCCAGCCACAAGAACATCAGCACCAGCCGCGGCCATCAAAGGCCCTGTTTCAGGCGTGATACCACCGTCGATTTCAATGTGAATGTCACGGTCACCGATCATCTTGCGGATTTCTTTAACCTTGTCGATCTGGCTGTGAATGAACTTTTGCCCACCAAAACCGGGGTTTACAGTCATCACGCACACCATGTCGATCAGGTCCATCACGTATTCAATCGCGCTTGCCGGAGTCGAAGGGTTCAGTGCCACGCCAGCCTTACAACCAAGGTCGCGGATATATTGCAGCGAGCGGTGCAAATGCGGCCCCGCCTCGGCGTGGATCGTCAGGTAATCAGCGCCGGAATCCGCGAATGCCTTCAGATACAGGTCCGTCGGCGCGATCATCAGATGCACGTCCATAACCGTCTTGATATGCGGGCGGATTGCCTTGCAGGTATCCGGCCCAAAGGTAATATTTGGCACAAAATGCCCGTCCATCACGTCAACATGAACCCAATCACAGCCTTCAGCCTCGATTGCACGAATTTCCGCGCCAAAGTTGGCGAAATCAGACGCCAGAATGGAGGGGGCGATTTTGATAGAACGGTCCATGTTGATCCTCGATTAATTTGGGGTATGTGGAGGCCCCGCACCTGAATGCGGGGCGTCAGTGCCTTAGCTAACTTTGGGGTCAAGCGACCCGTCAGCGTAGCGTTTAACCATGTCATCCAACGGGATAATTTTGATTTTGGACGCGTTACCCGCAGCACCGAAGCGTTCGAAACGGTCTGTCACCAGCTCTTCCATTGCATCCATAGCAGGGATCATGAATTTACGCGGATCAAATTCGCTAGGGTTATCCTTGGCAACTTTTCGGAACATTCCGGTCAGCGCCATGCGGTTGTCCGTGTCGATGTTAACCTTGCGAACACCGGATTTGATGCCGCGCTCGATTTCTTCAACCGGAACACCGTAAGTCTGCGCCATCTCGCCGCCGTTGTCGTTGATCAAATCCTGCAATTCCTGTGGAACCGAGGAGGAACCGTGCATCACAAGGTGAACATCAGGGATCTTGGCGTGGATTGCCTCGATCTGGCTGATCGCAAGTGTATCGCCCGTAGGTTTGCTAGAGAACTTGTAAGCACCGTGGGAAGTACCACAAGCAATCGCAAGCGCATCAACCTTGGTTTTCTTAACGAAATCCGCAGCCTCGTCAGGGTCCGTTAGCAACTGTTCCATCGACAATTTACCAACCGCGCCGGAGCCGTCTTCTTCAGCCGCTTCACCAGTTTCCAGCGAACCAAGCACGCCAAGTTCACCCTCAACAGATGCACCAACCCAGTGGGCCATACGTGAAACGCGTTCAGTGATATCAACATTATAGGCGAAATCCGCAGGGGTTTTCATGTCGGTTTTCAGCGAGCCGTCCATCATCACCGATGTGAAGCCGTATTTGATCGCGGACATACAGGTCTGCTCGTTGTTACCGTGATCCTGGTGCATACACACAGGAATATCCGGGTACATTTCAGCAAGCGCCTGGATCATATGCTGCAACATGATGTCACCAGCATAGGAGCGCGCGCCGCGCGAAGCTTGCATGATTACCGGAGCGTTAACCTTGCTCGCAGCTTTCATGATCGCCAGACCTTGTTCCATGTTGTTGATGTTGAACGCAGGCATGCCGTAATCGTTTTCAGCAGCGTGGTCCAGCAATTGGCGAAGGGTAATAAGGGCCATTTGTATTATCCTTTAGTTAGCCGCAGCGCGGCGTAGGGCTGCAATAGCGGGCAGTTCTTTGCCCTCCAGCCATTCTAAGAAAGCCCCACCAGCGGTGGAGACATATGTGAAATCATCGGCAGAACCGGCAACATTCAACGCAGCAACGGTATCTCCGCCCCCTGCGATGGATGCCAGTGTTCCGGCTTTGGTCAGCTCGGCAGCTTTTTTGGCCAGTGCGACGGTTGCCATATCAAACGGTTCCATCTCGAAGGCGCCCATGGGGCCATTCCAGAGGATCGTTTTGGAACCGGCAAAAACCTCGGCAATCACTTCAACCGACTTGGGGCCAGCGTCCAAAATCATCGCATCGTCGGGACAACCATCCAGATCGGTCGTGACGTTTTTGGCGTTAGGCGCAAAATCATAAGCACAAACCACGTCAACTGGCAGGATGATCTTGCAACCGGATTTGGCGGCCAGCTCGCGAATTTCATGCACCGTTGGAACCTGATCCGGTTCGCTTAGGGATTTACCGATCGGATGACCATCGGCCAGCATGAACGTATTCGCCATACCGCCGCCAACAACAACCGCATCAACCTTACCAACAAGGTTCTTAAGAACTGCGATCTTGGACGAAACCTTGGCACCACCTACCACGGCAACAGCCGGACGTTTCGGGTCTTCCAAGGCCGCGGTAAGCGCCGCGATTTCCTCGGCCATCAAGGGGCCCGCATAGGCTGGTAGCAACGTCGTGATGGCCGCTGTTGATGCATGTGCGCGGTGCGCTGCCGAAAAGGCGTCATTCACATACACATCGCCCAGCTTGGCCAATTCAGCCGCAAAATCCGCATCATTTGCTTCTTCGCCCGGATAGAACCGCACGTTTTCACAAAGCAGAACCTCGCCGTTTTTCAAAGCGTTTGATGCCGCAACAACGGCCTCGCCTGTGCAATCATCGGCGAAACCAACAGTTTGACCAAGGGCCTCGGCCAGTGCCGGAACGATAGGTGCAATGGTGTAATCCATGTTCCGCTCGCCTTTTGGACGACCGAAGTGGGACAGCACCGTGATGCGTGCGCCAGCCTCCAGAAGTGGCTTGATACCCGCCGCGAACCGCTTAATGCGGGTCGCGTCGGATACTTTGCCATCCTGAACAGGCGCGTTCAGATCGGCGCGAACAACAAGACGTTGTCCGGCCACATCTGACGCTGAAATTGTGTTCAGGTCGCTCACAAGAATTTACCCATTGCAACGGCTGTATCAGCCATACGGTTAGAGAAGCCCCACTCGTTATCGTACCAAGTCAGGATGCGGCAAGAGGTGCTTTCCATGACTTTTGTTTGATCCATGTGGAAAATCGAAGAATGCGGATCGTGATTAAAGTCGATCGACACGTTTGGCAGATCGGTATAACCAAGAACGCCGCTCATTGCACCGTCAGCAGAGGCACGGATCGCATCGTTGATTTCTTCAACGGTTGTTGCACGTTTCGCTGTGAACTTCAGGTCAACCACGGAAACATTCGGTGTTGGAACGCGGATGGAAACGCCATCCATTTTACCTGCAAGCTCAGGCAGAACAAGACCAACAGCCTTGGCAGCACCGGTCGATGTCGGAATCATCGAAAGCGAAGCCGCACGCGCACGGTAGAAATCAGAGTGCATCGCATCCAGTGTAGGCTGATCGCCTGTATAGGAGTGGATGGTTGTCATAAAGCCGTGGTCAATGCCGATAGCGTCGTTCAAAGTCTTAACAACAGGCGACAGGCAGTTGGTTGTGCAAGACGCGTTGGAAACAATAATATCGTCGGCCGTTAGAACACTGTCGTTCACGCCGTAAACGATGGTCTGGTCAGCACCAGCACCAGGTGCGGAAATCAGTACGCGCTTGGAACCGTTGTTCAGGTGTGCCGCAGCAGCTTCGCGTTTCGTGAAGAAACCTGTGCATTCCAGTGCGATATCGACGTCGCCCCATGGAAGGTTCGCAGGGTCACGCTCGGCACTTACCTTGATTGGGCCACGGCCAACGTCAATTGTGTCGCCCTCAACGGTGACAGTTGCAGGAAAACGTCCGTGAACCGAGTCAAACTTCAACAGGTGTGCGTTCATTTCAACAGGGCCGAGGTCGTTGATCGCAACAACTTCGATATCTGTGCGCCCAGATTCGATGATCGCACGAAGAACGTTACGACCAATGCGGCCAAATCCGTTAATACCTACTTTAATAGCCATAATTCCAATTCCCTTTTTCTTAGTTAGCCAGCAGATCACGCGCGGTTTGTGCCGTCGCATCTGCGGTGATTCCAAATTTCGCGTAGAGCTCGTCGGCAGGTGCCGAAGCTCCGAAGCCAGTCATACCAACAAATGCAGAATTGTCACCAAGCAACTTGCCCCAGCCTTGCTCAATCATCGCTTCAACCCCGACACGCGGCGCTGTGCCAAGTGTCGCCCTGCGATAGTCCGCTGGTTGAGCCGCAAAAAGTTCAAAACAAGGTGCCGAAACAACCGCCACTTTGACGCCTTCACCAGCCAGAATACCCGCCGCATTCATTGCGATCTCAACTTCTGATCCAGTCGCGATCAATGTCACGTCGCGTTCACCGTCAGCTTCGCGCAGAACGTAAGCGCCTTTGGCAGTCAGGTTTTCCTCGGTGTGGTCAGTACGCAGCAACGGCAAGCCTTGACGCGAAAGCGCCATAACCGAAGGGGTGCCGTTATCCATAACCGCAATTAGCCAAGCTTCCGCAGTTTCAACTGCATCCGCAGGACGGAAAACATTAACGTTTGGCATCGCACGAAGCGAGGCAACCTGTTCAACAGGCTGATGCGTTGGGCCATCTTCACCAAGACCAATCGAGTCGTGGGTCATAACATACGTCACAGGAACACCCATAAGGGCCGACAATCGGATCGAACCACGGCAGTAATCTGCAAACGCAAGGAATGTGCCGCCGTATGGGATAAATCCACCGTGGAGGTACAGACCGTTCATCGCTGCCGCCATGCCATGCTCGCGCACGCCGTAATAGATGTAATCGCCGCCGTAGTTTTCTTTGGTAACACCGGACATACCGGATGTCAGCGTTAGGTTCGAGCCTGTAAGGTCAGCAGAGCCGCCCACCATATTCGGAACCGCTGCGTTAACGACTTCCAATGCCATCTGCGAGGCTTTGCGCGTCGCAACCTTTGGCTTATCCGCTGATAGTTCGGCTTTGTAAGCAGAAATCGCTGCCGTCAAACCGCCCCGCGAAGTGCCGCCCATTGCCGCAAAGAATTCGTTGGACGCGGGGCTTTCTTTTGCTCGGCCTTCCCAAGCTGCGCGCGCCGCTGCGCCACGTGCTGCAACAGCATGCCAATCGGCATAAACATCGTCAGGAATTGTGAATGGGGCGTGAGGCCAGCCCAAAACTTCGCGCGCCAGTGCGATCTCGTCGTCACCCAACGCTGCGCCGTGAACGCCCGAGGTACCTTGCTTGTTGGGTGAACCATACCCGATGATCGTTTTACATGCGATCAGAGTCGGGCGGCTCTCGTCTGAGCGCGCTTCTTCAATCGCAGCAGCAACCGCCTCTTTATCGTGACCGTCTACGGAAATCACCTGCCAACCGCTGGCTGCGAAACGCGCCTGCTGATCGGTCGATGTTGAAACATCCGTCGCACCATCGATTGTGATCGAATTATCATCCCACAGCACAATCATCTTGCCCAGACCCATGTGGCCAGCCATATCGATTGCCTCGTGGCTAATACCTTCCATCAGACAACCGTCACCTGCGATGACATATGTCCAGTGGTCAACCATATCGTCACCAAAACGCGCATTTTGCATGCGTTCAGCCAAAGCCATGCCTACAGCCGTTGCGATACCCTGACCTAACGGGCCAGTCGTAGTTTCGATTCCATCCGCATGACCATATTCAGGATGGCCCGCAGTGCGGTAACCCATCTGGCGGAAGTTGCGGATCTGGTCCATGTCCATATCCGCAAACCCAAGTAGGTGATGCATACTATATAGCAACATCGAGCCATGACCCGCAGACAAAACAAAACGATCCCGATCAGCCCATTTAGGTGCTGACGGATCAATGTTGATAAACCGATTAAACAGTACCGAAGCCACATCCGCCATGCCCATTGGCATGCCCGGGTGGCCGGAATTCGCGGCCTGAATCGCATCCATTGAAAGGGCGCGGATGGCGTTTGCCATATTTGTTTCGTTGGTCATATCCAGAACTCCTTAAGCGCGACGGGAATTGTCAGCGAGGCGCAAGATCAGTGGCGTCAAGATTAGCTGCATCGCCAAATCCATTTTGCCGCCCGGAACCACGATAGAATTCGCGCGGCTCATCCATGACCCCTCGATCATCGATGTCAGGTAGGGGAAATCGATGCCACGCGGGTTGGTGAAGCGGATAACCACAAGACTTTCATCCAAAGTAGGGATCGAACGGGAGATGAACGGGTTCGACGTATCAACAACAGGCACGCGCTGGAAGTTGATATCTGTTTGGCTGAACTGTGGAGTAATACATTTCACATACGCATCCATACGACGCAGGATCACATCGGTGATTGCTTCGGTAGAATACCCGCGAACATCACGGTCACGGTGTATCTTCTGGATCCATTCCAGATTGATAACCGGCACAACACCAACTTTCAGGTCAGCGTATTTGGCAACGTTTATATCGCCCGAATTAACCGCACCGTGCAGACCTTCGTAAAATAGAATGTCGGAGCCTTCTTCGAATGGCGCCCAGCCAGTGAACTCACCAGACGGCGTTCCCAATACTTTGGCTTCTTCGTCGCTATGCACGTAGTAACGGGTTTTGCCGTGGCCTGTTTCGCCGTATTCGCGGAAAACACGTTCCAATTCACCCAACTCATTCGCATCAAGGCTAAAGTGGCTGAACGAATGGTCGCCAGCAGCCAAACGCTTTTCCAGCTCGGCTTTCATGTCGGCACGGTTGTATTTGTGAAAAGCGTCGCCTTCGATAGACACCGCCTTGATGCCCTCACGGCGGAAAATCTGGTCAAATGTAGCCTTAACCGTCGAAGTACCCGCGCCGGAAGATCCGGTAACCGAGATGATTGGGTGCTTGTTGCTCATGTCAAAAATTCCTTATTAACCGCGGAAGAGGCCGCGTTTCCCGAATAGGGCCGAGGTCTCGTTTTCTGGAAGGTCGTAGTAGGTTGTAACTTTTTCCACCTTGTTGGCAGAACCAAAAACAAAGGGAGTGCGTCCGTGCAGCTCGTCGGCTTGCTGGCCGAGGATCGGATCGATCCCGTCCGTTGCTTTGCCGCCCGCCTGTTCAATCAGGAACGCAATCGGTGCGCATTCGTAAATCATTCGTAGGCGACCTCTGCTATACCCTTCGCGATCATCACCTGGATAAAGGAAGATACCGCCGCGCGACAAAATCCGGTGCGTTTCCGCAACCAGAGACGCCACCCAACGCATGTTGAACTCGCGGCCACGAGGGCCATCCGTGCCATCAACCATATCATCGATATAGGCGCGTACAGGGCGCGGCCAGTGACGATAGTTTGAAGCGTTAATTGCGAACTCGGATGACTCTACCGGAATTTGAATGCGGCGTTCGACCAGCAAAAACTCACGTGTACGGGTGTCCAGTGTGAATTGCATAGTTCCATCACCGAACGTCACGACCAACCCGCCTTGCGGCCCGAAAATGAAGTACCCACCGGCGATTTGCTCGCCAGAAGGGCGCAGAAAGCTAGCGTCTTTATCCTCAACAGCGGGGAAGATCGAAAAGATCATGCCGATGGAAACGTTAACATCGATATTCGAAGAACCATCCAACGGATCAATCGCTAGTGCCAGGTTTCCCGCACCGTTCAGCTCGACTACATCGTCTTGCTCCTCAGAAGCATACCAGCGCACTTGCGTATCTTTCAGCGCTACCATGTAAGCATCGTCCGCAATCAGATCGAGCGCCTTTTGACCGTCTCCCCCAAGGTTCGTGCCAACTGCCGCCGCCAAATCGCCAGCCAGCGGTCCATCGGCGATTGTCTGGGCGAGTTTCTCGGACACATCGGCCAACGCCAGCATCACTGGCATCAACTCGGCGGGGATATCCGCAGTATCTTTTAGTAACGTATGCTCGGCCATTTAGTTTGCTCTCCGGTCATATTAGATTGTTCTAATGTTTGACAGAGATTCAAAAAAAGGAAATTGAATTTTTTCTATCTTGTGTTAAATTAAATTTATGACACAGATGAATGCGGTAACCTTAAAACAGCTTCGCGCACTGGCTGCGGTAGATGCGCGCGGCTCTATTACGGCGGCGTCGGATATGTTGAACCTTACCGTACCTGCGGTCTCCACCCAGTTGAAACAACTAGAGGCCAACATGGGGGCCACGCTGCTAGTCCGCGCCAGCGATGGCAAAGGGTCTATCACACGGCAAGGGCAGCAAGTATTAGCGACAATTGCTCAGATCGAATCCGCACTGGATAACTGTTCTAAATCAATCGACTCCATCAATTCCGGCAAATCCGGTCTAGTGACATTAGGCGTTGTCAGCACGGGGAAATACTTTGCGCCGTCGCTGGTTGCGTTGGCCAAAAAGCAACTGCCGGACATTAAGGTTAATCTGATAATCGGCAACCGTCAGCACATCATTTCCGCCCTTGCGGACCAATCCATAGACCTTGCGATTATGGGCCGTCCGCCACGCTATCCGGCGGTGGAATCGGTTGCCCTTGGCGAGCACCCGCACATCCTTATCGCACGACCGGATCACCCGTTGATAACCACCCGCGACATATCGCCCAAACATCTACTGGCTGAAACTTTCATCATGCGCGAAGCTGGATCAGGCACCCGAATCCTTATGGAGCGATTTCTGGATCGGGTTGGGGAAGGCCGCACCTACGACCGGATCGAGTTCAATACCAACGAAACGATCAAGCAAGCCGTCATCGCCGGATTAGGCGTCGCGCTAATTTCGGCGCACACTGTCATGGATGCGCTTGCCAGCGGTCGGATAGCTACAATCAATATGCCCGGCGTACCGATTGTTCGCCAATGGCACCTTGTTCGGCCAATCAACGCAGGGTTACCTCCCGTCACCGAAAAAGTTCTGGATTTTGTAGTTGAGCAAAACGGCAGCTTCCTACCGCATTTACCTTAGAAAAGGTCGCTGGGTTTGTTGACGTCTCCCACGATTTGCCAGACAATTTAGACGATACAATGCAGGAGGCTCCCTTGAACCCGGATTATATAATTGTTGGCAGCGGATCAGCCGGTTCTGCTATGGCGTACCGTCTTTCCGAAGACGGCCAACACAACATTTTAGTTATCGAATTCGGTGGTACGGACATGGGCCCATTAATCCAGATGCCTGCCGCGCTTTCTTATCCGATGAATATGAAAACCTATGATTGGGGTTACAGTTCCGAACCGGAACCCCATCTTGACGGGCGATCGCTGGTTACCCCGCGCGGGAAAGTTGTCGGAGGGTCGTCGTCTATCAACGGAATGGTTTATGTGCGCGGGCACGCCAAGGATTATGATTATTGGGAACAGCAAGGCGCGGATGGCTGGGGTTATGGTAATGTACTTCCGTATTTCAAACGCATGGAAAACTGGCACGATGGTGGCCACGGTGGTGATCCATCGTGGCGCGGCACGGATGGCCCGTTACACGTGACCCGTGGCCCTCGCACGAACCCATTGTTTCAGGCGTTCATAGATGCAGGCCAACAGGCCGGATACGAAGTTACAGACGATTATAACGGCGAAAAGCAGGAAGGCTTTGGTCCGATGGAGCAAACCGTCTGGAAGGGGCGGCGCTGGTCTGCGGCAAATGCTTACCTGAAGCCGGCCCTGAAACGCCAGAATGTTGATTTGAAGCGTGGGTTCGTTCGTAAAGTTATCATCAAGGAAAGCCGAGCCGTTGGGGTCGAGGTTGAATTCAACGGGAAAATCGAAATCATCCACGCTAACCGCGAGGTGGTTTTGGCGGCGGGGTCTATCAACTCGCCCAAAATACTACTGTTGTCGGGCATCGGCCCTGCGGCTGATTTAGCCGAACACAGCATTGACCTGGTCGCTGATCGCGCAGGCGTCGGGCAAAATCTGCAAGACCATCTAGAACTATATGTCCAGCAAGCCAGCATCCAGCCGATCACGCTGTATAAACACTGGAACCTATTCTCAAAGGCCTTGATAGGGGCGCAATGGCTGTTTACCAAAAAAGGCCTAGGTGCATCTAACCAGTTTGAATCTGCTGCGTTTATCCGGTCTAAAGCAGGGGTTGAGTACCCTGACATCCAATATCACTTCTTGCCCATTGCCGTTCGGTATGACGGACAAGCCGCTGCCGAGGGGCACGGATATCAAGCCCACGTCGGACCGATGCGATCAGCCTCGCGCGGGGCGGTGACGTTGCGGTCTGCCGATCCGTTGGACTCCCCGAAAATCCAGTTCAATTACATGAGCAAGCCCGAAGATTGGGAGGATTTTCGCAATTGCATCCGCCTAACCCGCGAGATCTTCGGACAAGAAGCGTTTGCGCCTTACGCAGGTAAAGAAATTCAACCTGGTTCGGGTGTGCAAACCGATGACGAACTGGATGATTTCATCCGCGAACACGTCGAAAGTGCATTTCACCCATGCGGCACTGCCAGAATGGGGAGTGTAGATGATCCGATGGCTGTAGTTGACCGTGAATGCCGCGTGATCGGTGTAGAAGGTTTGCGGTTGGCAGATAGCTCGATTTTCCCACGGATTACGAACGGCAACCTGAACGGGCCAGCGATCATGGTCGGGGAAAAGGCCAGCGATCATATTTTAGGTAACCCCCCACTAGCGAAGTCGAACGCCGAATCGTGGATAAGCCCACGCTGGCAAGAAGCGCAGCGGTAAACGAAAAAAGCCCCGACGTCTCCATCGGGGCTTTTCCAATTCTTAAACGTCGGGATTACCCGTCGTTTTTGATCTCTTCGCCAGTTTCCTGATCGACAACTTTCATCGACAGGCGAACTTTGCCGCGATCATCAAAGCCCATCAACTTAACCTTAACTTCCTGACCTTCAGTCAGAATGTCTTTCGGGTGGTTAACGCGCTCGTTCGCCAATTGGCTTACGTGTACAAGGCCGTCACGTTTACCGAAGAAGTTAACGAATGCGCCGAAGTCCATTAGTTTCACAACTTTACCGGTGTAGATTTTACCAACTTCAGGAACCGCTACGATCTCGTTGATCATCGCCATAGCTTTTTCGATGCTTTCGCCATTGGCCGAAGCGATCTTGATTACGCCGTCGTCGTTGATGTCCACTTTAGCACCGGAAACCTCAACGATTTCACGGATAACCTTACCGCCCGAACCAATCACTTCACGGATTTTATCCGCAGGAACGTTCATGGTTTCAATGCGAGGTGCATGGATTGAGAAATCACCAGCGCCAGTCAAGGCTTTGTTCATTTCACTAAGGATGTGCATCCGGCCGTCTTTGGCCTGATCCAATGCCTTTTCCATGATGTCGGCAGTGATACCGGCAACTTTAATGTCCATCTGAAGCGACGTGATACCGTTTTCAGTACCCGCAACTTTGAAGTCCATATCGCCGAGGTGATCTTCGTCACCAAGAATGTCTGTCAGAACAGCGTAATCTTCGCCTTCCAAAATCAAGCCCATCGCAACGCCGGCAACGGCGGATTTCAACGGAACGCCCGCATCCATCATAGACAAAGAACCACCACAAACAGACGCCATCGAAGACGAACCGTTGGATTCAGTGATCTCGGAAACAACACGCACAGTGTACGGGAAGTCGGTTGCCGCAGGCAGAACAGCCTGAAGCGCACGCCACGCCAGTTTACCGTGGCCAACTTCACGACGGCCAGGGCCCATCATGCGGCCAGCTTCACCAACCGAATACGGAGGGAAGTTATAGTGCAGCAAGAAGTTGGAGCGGTATGTACCTGTCAGCGCGTCGATCATCTGCTCGTCGTCGCCAGTACCAAGCGTGGTAACAACCAAGCCCTGTGTTTCGCCGCGTGTGAACAACGAAGACCCATGTGTACGTGGCAGGATGCCTACTTCGGAAACGATTGGGCGAACCGTTGTCAGGTCACGGCCATCAATCCGTTTA
>Ga0209121_10002048_pt1 | contig 20792 bp, 18 predicted proteins | sample Cruoilmetagenom3_FD_187292 | JGI IMG/M metagenome (GOLD analysis project Ga0209121, IMG submission 187292) | Oil polluted marine microbial communities from Coal Oil Point, Santa Barbara, California, USA - Sample 3 (SPAdes) (version 2) | ecosystem: Environmental > Aquatic > Marine > Oil seeps ...
GGGTGGTTGGACCGGTTTTTTCAATTTTACAACGGCAGCCTGGATGAGGTTTCCGACAGCAATGTGAAATCATTTGGAGATTTTCTTGAAAAGAACGGGTGCGAGGAGTGGCAGGTGAAGCAGGCTCAGGAGGCGGTCTTTTTGTATATTGAAAAGTTTTTACGCAAAAAGATTGTGTTTACGGACAACCATCAAGACGATAACAGCCGTTGTTCCGTCAAGACATGGGCCGAGGCAAAGGATATCTTTCTCAACCGAATGCGGTTGCGCCACTACGCCTACAACACTGAGAGGAGTTACCGGGAGTGGTTCCGGCGGTTTCTTTTGTATACCCGGGTGAAGTCCCCAATGACGGCAAAACCGGAACATGTAAAGCGGTTTCTCACGTATCTGGCTGTGGAAAGAAAGGTAACGTCATCCACGCAGAATCAGGCTTTTAACGCGCTGCTTTTTCTTTATCGGGAGGTTCTGGGGCAGGAGTTTGGCGATTTTCGAAACACGATACGGGCAAAGCAGAGTACGCGCATTCCTGTGGTGCTGACCAAAGATGAGATAAAACAGATATTCATCCACCTGTCGGGTAAGCATGAACTCATGTTGAAGCTGATTTACGCCAGCGGCATGCGGGTGACCGAGTGTGTCAGGTTGCGGGTCAAGGACCTTGATTTCGGCAATCAATCACTTATTGTCCGTTCCGGTAAGGGGGACAAGGACAGGGTGACCCTGCTTCCCGAATTTCTTCACGGCCCTTTGAAGATACATCTCAAAGCGGTGAAAACCATGCATGACCAGGACCTGACAAAGGGATACGGCGCTGTTTATCTGCCGGAAGCTCTTGAACGGAAATATCCAAATGCAAGCAGGGAATGGGCCTGGCAGTATGTGTTTCCTTCGGGCAACCTGGCAGTGGACCCGAGAAGCGGTGTTGTCCGGCGTCATCATATCGGCCAGCAGACGCTGCAACGGGCCATGAAAACCGCGCTCCGGAAAGCGGAGATCAACAAGGCCGCAAGCGTTCACACGCTTCGCCACTCCTTTGCCACCCACCTGCTTCAGGCGGGGTATGATATCCGGACGGTGCAGGACCTGCTTGGTCATAAGGATGTCAGCACCACCATGATTTATACGCGTGTGTTAAAGCGCGGTCCGGGAGGTGTGAAGAGCCCGGCGGAGTTTTTGGAAGAATAGGGGATAGTCAATCTTCAGCAGGAATGGTAATGAAACGTGACAAAGATAAGGCCCAATTTTTACAAATTGGGCCTTATCTTTTTGGCTCCCCAGCGCGGACTCGAACCACGGACCCGATGGTTAACAGCCATCTGCTCTACCAACTGAGCTACTGAGGAATATAAAATTCGGAGGTGGATTTCTACCAGAGACTAAATGAATTTGCAATAATTTTTTGTTTATCTGCAACTCATACAGGTCGTCAGATTATTGAAGGGTACTCCCGTTGTCTTGCTTATATATCTTAACTGATCCTCCGGTGCAAAATACCTTCCACATACCTTGCAGGGTGTCATTTTAAAGACCTTATTCCAGATGATTCTCTTATCATCTTCAGCTTCCATCTTAACATAACCCGTTGGGCATACATAAGCACATGCACCACAGCCGATGCAGGAATTTGGATCGAATTCAATTTGAGGATCTTCCAGATCACGACCCGGTCCCCTGTCCTGAAATGTAAGGGCGCTGACACCGACGATTTCCCTGCATGCTCTGACACATAGCCCGCAAAGGATGCAGTCGTGTTCTTCCCCCTTTTCTTCAAAGACATCCACTCCCACCTTCTCTGCAATTTCTCTTACGGCTTCAGTTTCGGGGTATTTATAATAGAGCAACTCTGCAGCCATCTTACGGCTTTCAAGTGCTTTGCTTGAATTTGTCTTAATCTCCATCCCGTTTTCAACCGCTGTATTGCAGGAGGTTGCAAGCTGCCATTTTCCATTTGTTTTTACTTCAACCGTACAGAGACGGCAGGCGCCGAATGGGCTGAGATCATCATGGTGACATAGAGTCGGAATATCCAGTTTCAAATCCCGGGCATTTTCCAGTATAGTAGAACCATCCTTTGCCTTAACCTTTCGCCCATCTATAACTATATTAACCATTACATTCCCCTTACTTGTTGTGTATAATTTTAAATATGATGATCAAACGGCTTTCTGCCAGACTACAACCCTGTAACACCTGAGACAGCGCTGTGCTTCATTCATCGCTTGTGACTTATCGAATCCACCTTCGATCTCGGCAAAATCGCCGGTTCTTTTTCTTTTATCCAGAAAACTGACATTGTTTACCGCGCTTTTACTAATGAAGGCCTGTCCACGATGTTTTGTTAAATCCACATCTGTGAAAGAAACCCTGCCGTCAAAATGATTCCCCTGAATATAACAATCGATACTTTTGGCAACTTCATTACCTGCATTAAGAGCCTCTATTAAAGTTGCGGGGCCGGTAACACAATCACCGCCGGCAAAGATACCCTTTATATTTGTCATGTAAGTCTCAGGATCAGCCTTTATGGTTCCCCATGCTGTAGAGCCAAGCTTTTTCTTATTCTTTACAACGGGCAGTGCCGGGCTTTGACCTATCGCAGCTATTATCATATCCGCATCGATTGTGAACTCTGAACCTTTGACAGGAACGGGCCTTTTCCTTCCGCTTTCGTCAGGCTTACCAAGTTTCATCCTTACACATCTTGCAGATTTGAATTTCCCGTCTTTTACCAGGATCTCTACAGGTGCTGTAAGATATTTAATGGTTACGCCTTCTTCTTCAGATCCTTCTATCTCTTCTTCTCTCGCGGGCATTTCAGTACGGGATCTTCTGTAAACGATCTCCACGTCTTTAAATCCGAGCCTTACGCAACTGCGGGCACAATCAATGGCAACATCACCACCACCGATGATTATGACCTTCTTCCTGGATTCGATCTTTTTCCCAAGGTTCAAATCTCTCAGAAACTCAACGCCGTCGACAAAACCTTCACATTCCTGATCTTCTCCTTTGACCCCCATATTTTTCCCCTGATGGGCGCCCACAGCAACAAAGACAGCTTTGTAACCCTGTTTCTGCAGTTTCCCAAAGTCGAGTTCGTCAACTTGAACATTTAATTTGATCTCCACCCCCATCCTCTTGATTAAATTAATCTCATGATTAAGGATGTCTGAGGGGAGACGATATTCGGGGATTCCTGCGGCGGCCATCCCTCCGGCCCTGGGCAAAGACTCAAAAATTGTTACGCCATAGCCTATTGAACGAAGGTTATAGGCAGCCGCAAGCCCTGCCGGGCCTGCTCCTATGATGGCGACATTTTCTTCTTTTTCGCTTGCGGGAGTACCAAGAGAACTGGCTCCATTCTGAAGATCAAAATCTGCGGCAGCTTTTTTTAGAAGTCTAATGGCCAGCGGCTCATCAATATCTTTGCGTACACAAGCCTCTTCACAGGGATGCGTGCAGACACGTCCTACAACACCGGGCAGGATGCAATCCTCACGAATCAGGTTGAGGGAATCGCCGAATTTATTATTCCTGATCAATTCTATATAACCGGGGATATCAAGACCGGCCGGACATGCCTCAATGCAGGGAGCCGTTACGACAGTTGAATATTCCCTGTCCTCAATCTTCTTTTCCCCCTTCATGAGAGAGATAAAATCAGATTTGTAGTGTTTAATGGCATCCAGAATGGGGAAAAGGGCGGATTGACCGAAAGCACACTTTGCGTTTGCAGATACTTCCCTGACAATTTTTTCCATTTCATCAAGGATTTCCTTATCTCCAAACCCTTCAATCATTAACTCAAACATATCCATGAGCTTGTCAATGCCAATCATGCAAACGGAGCATTCACCGCATGATATTTTTCTTATCTCTTTCAAATAATTCAGGGTCAGGGACAGGATATCCGCCTTTTTATTCATTGCTACCAGACCATTCCAACCCATAAGGGCCGTTGCTTTTTCTCCGCCTGACATTTCAGGAAATTTAATATCAGCGGATTTGGAGGTCTTGGAAACGTTACCCTTCCTGTTATCCACAATCTTGCCATTCCAACTGCTAAATGCAACTCTATCCATTGTTAAGCCACCTTATTATGTGTTTTATATGCGGGGAGGGATTTATTCAAACAATCCCCACTCAAATTCCAAATCTGACCAGGAGTGTAAACCATGCACTTTATCCAGCAATTTGTTATATTCCTGTGAGACCCTGGCCTGGATTTTCTCTGTCTGTTCCGGTGTAAGATGACGGAAACGACCCTGGCGCTTAAGATAATCTTCAATAGGCCTTAACTCGTCCACTTCAATAGTTATCTTATATTTACCATCTTCCACCTCATAAAGAGGAAACATACCGGTTTCGACTGCCAGACGTCCCAGTTTGATTGTCTCCTCGGAAGCGCTTCTCCATCCTGTCGGACAAACCGAGAGACAGTGGATATACGAAGGTCCTTTAACTTTCCTGGCCTTTTTAACTTTATTCATGAAATCAAAAGGATAACTGGGACTTGCCGTAGCAACATAAGGCACGTTGTGGGCAACCATGATTTCGGCAACATTCTTCTTCCATGTCTGTTGACCCTGAATTACCTTGCCCGCAGGTGAAGTCGTTGTGGCTGCTCCCATGGGAGTTCCACTGGAACGCTGAATACCCGTGTTCATGTAAGCCTCATTATCAAAACAGACAAAGAGCATATCGTGCCCTCTCTCCATAGCTCCCGAGAGGGCCTGCATACCGATATCCATGGTACCACCGTCACCGGCGATTGCCACCGTTTTTACATCCCGGTCCGGAATCCTTCCCTTTCTTCTCAATGCTTTTAATCCGGCCTCAACACCGGAACCTACCGCCGCGGCATTCTCAAACGCGAGATGTATCCATGGCAACTCCCACGCAGTCGTGGGGTAAAAACTTGCAATAACTTCCATACAACCCGTTGCGTTGGCAATAACCGTATCGGGCCCAAGCGCCTTGCACATTAAACGAATTGCCAGTGCCTCGCCACATCCCTGACATGCCCTGTGCCCTGGACAGAAATACTCTTTCTTGTCTATCAGTCTCGGGGCAAATAAATCAAAGTTCTCTATAATGCTCATTATCCCCTCACTCCATAATATTCATAATCTTTAATAATTCCTTTTTTGCCTGCCTTTGCGGCATCTTCGATGAGTTTCATAAAATCTTTTACCGTAACATCTCTTCCACCAAGGCCTATAATGGAATTATAAACCAGTGGACGTTCTTTTTCATTGTACAGCGCCGATTTTACTTCCGCAAAGACCGGGCCGCCGGGTCCGCCAAAGGAAACCGCACGATCCGTAACGATCAGCGATTTCGCCTTCTTCACTACCGCTTTCAGTTCCTCAAAGGGGAAAGGTCTCCAGAGTCTTAATTTAACCAGGCCAACACGCATTCCCTTCTTGCGCAGCTCATCTATTGCTATCTCAGCTGTTTCACCCATGGACCCCATGGTCAACAATAAAATTTCCGCATCTTCCGCCAGATAAGTTTCAACCGGCTTATAACGACGGCCAAACATCTTCTCCCACTCGTCCCATACCTTAAATATAGTTTTCTTTGAATTTATCAAGGCCTCGTCCTGGGACTTCCTGGACTCCGCATAAATTTCCGGCATACCAAGGGTTCCCATGGAAATCGGATGATCGGGATGAAGTGTCGCAAAAGGCTTGCGCACCGGGAGAAATTTATTTACCTCTTTCTGATCCGGGAATTCAATAAGTTCAACCGTGTGTGTCAGTTGGAAACCATCCATATTCAGGCAAATGGGAAGCATGACATCATCGTCTTCGGCAATTTTGAAGGATTGGATCGTCATGTCTACCACTTCCTGGCCGTTCTCCGCGAAAAAAACGATCCATCCCGCGTCTCTCTGGGGCATAATGTCTGAGTGATCATTCCATATATTGATGGGTCCTGATATTGCCCTGTTGGCATTTGCCATAACGACGGGAAGCCTCATGGCAGAAACTATAGGCAATATTTCATGCATGTACATCAGGCCCTGGGAACTGGTGGCCGTATAGACCCTTGCTCCTGTTGCCGAAGCGCCGGACACACAACTGATCGATGTATGCTCAGATTCGACCGTGACAAACTCCGCATCAATCCTCCCGTCAGCAACAATATCAGACAGGTGTTCCGCAATATGAGATTGAGGAGTAATCGGATAGACGGCTGCCATGTCGATATTACACAGCCCCACCGCCTCTGCCGCAGCAATTCCTACTTCCATACCAACTTGTTTAGCCATTCTTATCCCTCCTCAACCATTTTTATGGCGCCCGGCCAGCATTCGAGTGCACAGATTCCACACCCCTTGCAATAATCAAGATCCGCCCTGAAGAACCCCTCGTCATCCTGAGAGACACATCCCTCCGGGCAGAAAATATAGCAGACGCCACACTTGATACACTTTGAATCATCCCACACAGGACGTTGTGCTTTCCAGCTCCCCGTATGGTAACTCCTTGCACTTGCAGGTTCGAACACCATACAACCGGGATTTATCTCCTGCCAGGTTTCAGGCCATTTTTTCTTTTTCATAGGTAAACCTCAAAATTAATTAGCTGATTTAGATATTTTCACTTCTTTATAAGCCCTTTTAAAGGCATTTATGTTTTTCGGCGCTAACCTTCCAAATCTTTCTTCCAGGGGGGCTTCCAGTGATTTTGCCTTTATTAAATCTACTACCTTAACAAGGGCTCCAAGCATCGTCGTATTCGTTATGGGAACGCCCAGTTCCTGCCAGGCTATTTTCGACGCATCCACCGTAGCAACGGCTCCCTTAAAATTCAGTTCTTTTCCTACCTCTTCAGGTGATTTCTGGGTATTGACAATGAGTATGCCATCCGGTTTCAACCCTTCCAGGACATTAACCAGGCCTACAAGGCTTGGATCAAGAACAACAACCACATCAGGATCATAGATAGCTGACCTTACCTTTATTCGCTTATCGTCAATCCGGTTAAACGCCGCCACAGGAGCTCCTCTTCTTTCAGGACCAAAGCTGGGGAAACCCTGGGCATACTTTCCTTCTTTAATGGCGGCCAGCGCAAGCATCTCTATTGATGTTACCGCACCCTGACCTCCTCTTCCATGCCACCTTATTTCGATCATCCGGTAATTCTCCCTTAAACTGCGTTATTTGAGAACAATAGCTCTGCTATTTAATATATCTGATATTTACTGTCAATATTTTTTTGAGAAAAATTCTTCAACGAGTGGGATGGATATTATTCTACACCCCCCGGCGGAACTCAATGGCCTTTGCCATGGTCATTTTATCCGTGTATCTGAGATCACCCCCGACGGGAACTCCGAGAGCAATCCTCGTAATTTTTACATCTTTCCCTTTCAAAAGTTTTGCAATAAGTAAAGCGGTTGATTCGCCCTTCACGCTTGGATTGGTTGCTAAGATAACCTCTTTAACACTGTCTTTTGAAACTCTGTCTAATAATTCCTGCAGCCTCAGTTTATCCGGGCCTATTCCGTCAATAGGTGAAAGCAATCCATGAAGCACATGGTAGGTACCTTTGAAACTCTCGCTCTCTTCCACAGCCGCCAATGAATCCGGGTCAGAAACGACACAAATAATCTCCTTGTTCCTTGTAGTATCTCTACAAATATCACAGAGTTCCCGATCTGCCAGATTAAAACATACGGGACACAAACGAATTTTCTTTTTAACTTCAACAATGCTTTCAGCAAGTCTGATTGCATCTTTCTCAGGAGAGGTCAGAATAAATAACGCCAATCTTGTTGCCGTCTTTTCTCCAACTCCGGGGAAATTGCTCAGCTCTTTAATAAGACATCGAATCGGAAGTGCGTAACCTGTTGTCATATCGGGGAGACCTCTACGTTAATCCGGGAATATTGAGATTGAGCCCACCCGTAATCTTTGACATTTCCTCCGCCGACATCTCCTGAGCTTTACGGATTCCCTCGCTTACTGCTGCCACAATCAAATCCTGAAGCATCTCGATATCTTTTGGGTCAACGACTTCTTTTTCGATTTTTAAGGACACAAGTTCAAATTTTCCGTTTACTACAGCGGTTACCATTCCTCCCCCGGAAGTGGCCTCCACTGTTTGCGATGCCAGACCTTCCTGAGCGCGCATCATTTTTTCCTGCATTTGCTGGGCCTGCTTCATAAGTTTTTGAAAATTGGCCAATTTTTTATACCTCCTGTTTGAAATCAATAATTAATTATAATTACTCCCCAATCTTTTCAATCTTTGACTCTTGAAATAACCTCTTGCAGTTCGGCACCTTCGAATACATCCATAACTTTCTGTACAAGGGGGTGGTTCAGTGCCTCATTTTTAATATTATTTATATTTTTATTTATACCATTGTCAATCGAGGTGTTATCATCTCCAGATCCCGGGGCCAGCGATTCTATCTCTATGGTCACATCATCCCGAAAAAAATCCTTTGATATATCAGTCAGATAATCCATTTGAGACTTTTCGATGATATCGTCCAGGAAAATATATCCTTTCTGAAAACCGATTTTTATACATCTGTTTTCATATCCAAGAAAATTACCGGGCTCAATTTTGGACCACAGAAGAGGATTTTTCTTTTTTAAAAAATTCTTGTAATTTGCCCAGAGATTATCCCCGGATATCTGTTCGTCCATGTTTTTCTCACGGGTTTCCGGCAGATCGTGATATGGCGGCGCACTTCTTCGTTCTGTCTCACCCTTTGAAGAAAGCCTCCTCTCAAGATTTTCCATTCTTGATACAATTTCATCCACCGGTATCACCGGTTCAAGATAAGCCATCTGCACAATAACAAATTCAAGGTTTAATCTGGGATCAATGCTCTTTTTTATCTCCTCCTCTTCCGCCATCAGAATGTCCAGTAAACGCTGGAGTGTTTCCCTTGAAACCTTTTCCGCCTGTTTTTCAAGTTCCGCAAGTTCATCATCGGGAAGATCAACAATGGCGTGACTACTCCCCGTTATCTTTATTATCAGCATGTTCATGAAGTGATGGAGAAGCAATTGATAGAACTGCTTCATATCTGTACCCGAATAATAACTCTCATCTATAATCTTCAGGCAGATACCGGCATTTCTTTCAAGGAGTGCCTTTGAAATGTCAAAAAGAAAATGCCTGTCTTTTAAGCCGAGGAGTTCTTCTACGTCATTGTCTTTGATATCAGTGCCGGCATAGGATATTAACTGATCAAAGATGCTCTGGGCGTCCCTTATACTCCCCTCTCCGCTCTGGGCAATCCACATCAACCCGTTATCACTGATATTGATTCTCTCTTCTCCGGCAATCTTTTTTAAATTATCTGAAATTTGCTTTATCGATACCCTCTTGAAGTCAAAATGCTGGCATCTGGAAAGAATAGTTAGTGGAACCTTGTGAATTTCTGTCGTTGCAAATATAAAGATTACATGGGGTGGAGGTTCTTCAAGAGTTTTGAGAAGTGCGTTAAATGCCGGATTGGTCAGCATGTGAACTTCGTCAATGATATACACTTTGTATCGTGCAGATACGGGTGAAAATTTGATATTTTCCCTCAGTTCCCTTATCTCATCGATCCCCCTGTTGGAAGCTCCATCGATTTCCCGAACATCCAGAGATATTCCAGCCGTGATTTCTTTACAGTGGACACATTTATTACAGGGAATTTCAGTCGGCCCCTGCACGCAATTAACTGCTTTGGCCAGGATACGGGCTACAGAAGTTTTCCCCACCCCTCTGGGACCACTGAATATAAAAGCATGTGCAATTCTGTCATACTTGATAGAATTTTTCAGGGTTCTTACGACATGGTCCTGTCCTATGACATCCTCAAAGATTTGTGGTCTGCATTTTCGGGCCAGAACGAGATACTCCATGTAAAATACTCCTGGAATGAGAATCTTTCGTATTTCTGGATCTGATTCTGTAATAAAAAAGATAGCCAGGCTTCCCCGCAGCACACGAAGGTAATTGCTGCCGCTGCTTCCTTCCGGACCTGACGGGGTTCACAACCCTCCGTTGCACGGGACCCGGCTATCAAAAAGTTCGTAAATATGATACATTCGTAAAAAGTCCAAATCTTGTCACTCCCGCGCAGGCGGGAGTCTATAAGTGCTTGAAAAGACTGGATTCCCGTGAAAACGGGAATCCAGTCTTTTCAAGCACTTACGAGGGCTCTGGACTCCGGTTTTCACCGGAGTGACGACTTTTTACGAAGCCATCAATTATAGATAGCGCACTTACTTTGCCTTAACTAACTACAACTAGTCGGGAGATGATCCACAAATACTATAATGGCGGAGAGAGGGGGATTCGAACCCCCGGTACACCTTTTTGGGCATACACACGATTTCCAGTCGTGCTCCTTAAGCCAGCTCGGACATCTCTCCAGAAACAGCAATTAGTGGCGGAGAGGGTGGGATTCGAACCCACGTGGGAGCTTTTGACCCCCAAGTCGATTTCGAGTCGACCCCGTTACGACCACTTCGGTACCTCTCCATAACAAGTTATCTTACAATAAAATAGCCTAGGTTCATAACCTCTTTTTTCGAAAAAATCTACTTAAAATTTCACTGCACTCATTCTCCAACACACTGCCCGTTACATCAACAGAATGATTTAATTTCCCATCGTTGAGTATATTGTAAAGAGAAAACACCCCTCCACTTTTGGGGTCATGGGCACCGAATACAAGTCTCGATATTCTTGCCTGTATAATTGCTCCGGCACACATAACGCAAGGTTCAAGGGTAACATAAATTGTCATTCCTGCAAGGCGATAATTGTTAACCCGATCTGCGGCCTTCCTGATAGCTAAAATCTCTGCATGCGCCGAAGGGTCATTCATTGAAATGGATTTATTATGAGCCTTTGACAGTATCTCGCCACCTGCAACAATTACAGCACCTACGGGGACCTCGTCTTCTTCAAGCGCTAATTCTGCTTCTGCAAGGGCTATTCTGATAAATTTCTCATCACGATTCATTTTTTCACTTAACAATCAGATAAAACAATTTTCGCATACAATCAATAACGAAATAGGGAAGATCAACCCGGTAATGATAAGTGAAATTAATTATTGATTTATTTTACATCATTAGAATATGATGGCGAAAATGGTGCTTATATGATTTCTAAGAAACTATTTATTATAGCCATTGTAATTTCAGTGATCATCCACATGGCCATCCTGGCAGTATCAGGCGTATTGGAAATTGGCAGAAACTCCTATACGGACACGTCTTTTACTGTTCACCTTAAAGAACAATCGAAACCTCTTGAAAAAAAGGAGAAACTGAATAATATCATAGCTGTACCTGAACCAACCCACAAAACTGCGGGAAACAAAATCAAGAGTACAGATGGTACAGAGGATACAGTTGAACTTGGCAGCAAAAATACGAAGTACTTTTCTTATTTAAAACAATTGAAAAAAAGGATAGCGAACAAATGGTCATATCCAAAGGAGGCCTATGCCCGTCAAGAAACGGGAACCGCTGTTGTCAAATTTTCTATAGCTGAAGAGGGAATTCTAGTTGATTCACTTATCATTTCGTCATCAGGTCATGATATTCTTGACAGTGAAGCTCTTCGTGTTGTTCAGGCGGCCGGTCCCTTTAACCCTCTCCCTAAAAAATTTAACCTTTCGAAACTGCACATTATAGCAAAATTTCAGTACAATTTAGCAAAGTAAACCTGTGTGAATTTATGGATAACGAAAAGAAGATTGTAGTTTTTACCTGTGCGGGACATTTTCTCACCCATTTCTATGAGCTTATCTTCCCGGCCTTAGCCATACCGCTGATGATTTCATTAAAAATGCCGCTGGCGGAAGTGTTGAAATTAAGTTTTTTTATGTATCTCCTTTTCGGACTCGGCGCCCTTCCCTCGGGTATTATTTCCGACAGGTACGGTAATCGCAAAAGCCTGATCATCTTTTTCTTCGGAAGCGGGATAGGAGCGCTGATGACGGCTTTTTCAAATTCGGGAACATCGATTATGCTGTCCCTTGCTGTTGTAGGTTTTTTTGCCAGCATTTACCACCCCGCCGGAATGGGATTAATATCACTGGGAATCAAAAACAGGGGAATGGCTCTGGGAATCAACGGGGTCGCCGGGAACCTGGGCATGGTAAGCGCGCCTTTCGCAGCAGGTTTTTTGAACTGGCTGGCCGGATGGGAAATGACCTATTTGCTCGCAGGAATTTTCAGTATCTTATGGGGAATCATTATGCTGTTCGCAAATATAGATGAAACACCAATACACAAAGATGTGACAAGTTCCGGTTCTGTTTCCGGCAATAATAATTATATCAAATATTTTTTGATACTGTGTGTGGTCATGACACTTTCCGGCCTTGCTTACAGGGCAAACAATATTGTCCTGCCGGCTTATCTTGAATTCAAGGCCGGGTTCCTGTGGAACTTTTTTAAAAACATTTATTTTGCTGACCTTGAGGGAGCGAAAACCATGGCGGCTACGCTTCTTGCTTCGACCATTTACACTGTGGGCATACTGGGACAACTTGCGGGAGGCAGGTTGGCTGACAAATATGATCTTCGGTGGATGTATTTTACCTTTCACAGTTTGAGCCTTCCCTTTGTTATTCTTATGGGAATCTTCAGCGAACAGCTTCTGGTTGTCTCCGCCGCTATCTACATCTTTTTCGCACTGGGAATGCAGCCCATAGAGAATAGTCTGGTAGCAAAATTCACTCCGAGTAAGTGGAGAAGCACGGGTTACGGGATAAAATTCATCCTGGTCTTTGGTGTAGGATCATTATCTGTCTATCTGGCCGGATGGATAAAAGAGACCTGGAATCTGGGAACAGTCTATTTTTTTATCGGTGGCTTAATTGTTGTTTTAGCCATGATAATATTGTTTTTGATCTGGATATCGAGGGGAACACCCTGCAGGAATATAGAGTAGTGTCCATCCGGAAATGATGATCACCACGATTCCTTGTCTTGTTTTCCGAACTGTGTTAGAAAATCTCCTGTAACTCAAAAAATACTGATATAATAAGTTGGGTTTAATGCTGGATAATCACAACAGGGAAATCAATTACCTGAGAGTCTCTGTTACAGACAGATGCAACCTGCGCTGTGTCTATTGCATGCCGAAAGAAGGACTATCACTCTTAGGGCACAAAGACATCTTAAGCTACGAGGAAATATTAAGGATCGTTAATGTCGCTGTAAAAACGGGTATTGTAAAGGTTCGATTAACAGGAGGAGAACCCCTGGTAAGGCGGGGTCTCATCGATTTTATCGCTTCCCTTAGAAAAATAGAGAGCCTGCAAGAGATAACCCTTACAACAAATGGAATACTTTTAGAGCATTTTGCCGAAAGGCTTTTTCAGGCGGGCATAAATCGAATCAACATCAGTCTTGACTCGCTTAATCCCGGTAAATATAGGGATATTACCAGAGGTGGTGATTTACATAAGGTGCTTCGCGGGATCGAAAAAGCGGATAGCGTCGGGTTTTCTCCCATAAAGATTAATGTTGTTGCAATAAAAGGATTTAATGATGACGAAATCCTGGATTTTGCAAAGCTATCCATGAGCAAGCCGTATCAGATAAGATTTATCGAACTTATGCCGATTGGGGATACAGCTGATAACAATCAACAGATATATCTCTCCAATGATACAATCAGGGGAAAAATCAGCAGTTTTATTCCTCTTGAACCTGTTAATGGAAATAGAGAAAAAACAGATGGTCCCGCCCGGGTGTACAAAATGAGAAGCGCCATGGGCGAAATCGGCCTTATCAGCGCTATGAGTCATGAATTCTGTGAATCTTGTAACAGGCTTCGCCTAACAGCAGACGGCCACCTGAGAGTATGTCTTGTGTCAGACGACGAGGTGGATCTCAAAAGCCCCATGAGAGCGGGATGCCGTGATTCTGAACTGGAGAACTTAATAAAAAAAGCTATTTTTGATAAACCGAAAAGAGCTGATATTCACTGTTATGAACATCAAAGAAAAAAGTGTGTAAGAAACATGTCCTCAATCGGGGGGTAGGAAAATGATATTTGATGAGAAAGCGGTACGCTCTTACGAAGACTGGCTTAAATCACCCACCGGATATTATGTTGATTCGAGGGAGAAAAAACTCATACTTGACCTCCTGGCCCCGAAAGAAGGTGAAAGGTTACTTGATGTCGGCTGCAAAACCGGGAACCATCTCTTTTCTTTAAGGAGGGCGGGGTGCGATGTAACGGGCATCGATTCCTCTCCATATATGCTTGATATAGCTCGGAAAAAATTGGGTAACAGGGTTGATTTCCATTCAGGAACCCCTGAAGATCTCCCCTTCTCCGATAATGAATTTGACATCGTTACGCTGATCTACTGCCTCGAATTCGTCGAAAACCCCCAAAAGACAATAGAAGAAGCAATCAGAGTATCCCGTGAAAGGGTTTTTGTAGGGTTTTTGAATAAATATTCTTTAACTACACCCCAGAGAAAGGTGAAGGGAATTTTTCACTCATCTTTGCAGAACTTCGGTGTATGGGAGATAATTGATATGATTAAGAGTAACCTCTCCCATACCTCAATCAAGTGGGGAAGTGTCATTTTTTTTCCTTTAGGCTGGTATCCCCTTGCCTCCGGTCTTGAGAAATGTGTCCCCGTCACGAAAAATCCCTTCGGTTCTTTTATCGGATTGACATTTCCTGTCATCTATTCTCACATGACCATCCAGGATCCGTTAAAGGAAGCCCTGAAGGCCGGCGCCGCGGGTGAACAGCGTATGCCCGGAACCGCAAAGGAAATAGAAAAATGATAAAAGAAGCAATGTTATATGAAAAGCTGGATGATGATAATGTAAGGTGTTATCTTTGCGCTCACAGGTGCGAAATCTCACCCTCAAAACGTGGGATTTGTGGAGTAAGGGAAAACAGGGAGGGAACCCTCTATACGCTGGTTTATGGAACGATCATTGCGGAAAACGTGGATCCCATTGAGAAAAAACCCCTGTTTCACGTTTACCCGGGATCCAGATCCTTTTCCATAGCCACCGTCGGCTGCAATTTTCACTGCACCTTCTGTCAAAACTATGACATTTCTCAGATGCCCCGCGAATCGGGAAAAATAATGGGTCGTGAGGCTACGCCTGAAGAGATTGTTCAACAGGCTGTCAACACAAAGTCGAGGACCATTGCATATACTTATACTGAACCTACAATCTTTTATGAGTTTGCCCGCGATGTTGGAAAAATTGCCCACGAAAAGGGAATAAAAAATGTCTTTATCACCAACGGCTATATGACAGAAGAAGCCCTGGAAAAAATTTCACCCTGTCTTGATGCTGCAAATGTTGATCTCAAGGCATTCAGAGATGATTTTTATAAGAAATACTGCGGAGCACGGCTTCAGCCCGTTCTGAACAGTTTGAAAAAGATGAAGGAGCTCGGCATCTGGGTTGAGGTGACCACCCTTATCATCCCCACCCTTAATGACAGCGATGAAGAACTTAAAGACATTGCTCAATTCATCTATTCACTTGGACCTGAGATACCCTGGCACATCAGTCGCTTTTATCCCCAGTATGAAATGGACGGTCTGCCACCAACACCCGTGGCAACCCTGCACAGAGCGGCAAAAATTGGTGAAGAAGCCGGGCTGAAATATGTCTATACGGGCAATGTGCCCGGAGATAAAAAGGAAAACACTTATTGCCCCAAATGTGGAAATCTCCTGATAGACAGACACGGATTTAATATCAACAAGATAAACCTGGAAGAATCCAAATGCCCCCGATGCGGAACACCGATGGATGGAATATTGTAAATAAAAAACACTACATATTGTGTTCTAACTTTCAGAAACACATTTTGTTGTGCTTTTTTCTTTACAAATGCCTTTTCTTTTATTATATTCACCCGGAAGAACCCTGACTAAAAAAGAGGAATTTCTTAGATGAAACTGAAAAGTCTTGAAATACTCGGATTTAAATCTTTCAAGGATAAGACTGTTTTTAATTTTTCCGATGGAATTAGCGCCATTGTTGGTCCCAATGGATGCGGGAAGAGTAATGTTGTCGATGCGATCCGGTGGGTTATGGGTGAACAGAGGATAAAAACGCTCCGCGGAAAGAAAATGGAGGATGTCATATTTAACGGAAGTGAAGGAGTATCCCCTGTAGGTATGGCCGAGGTTTCAATAATCCTTGAAAAAAATGGGCGGAGTTTCACGGAAAAGTATGGTGACTGCTCCGAGGTTATGGTTTCAAGAAGAATATTCCGTGAAGGTGAAAGCGAATATTACATAAACAAAGTGCCCTGCCGGTTACTGGACATCAGGGAATTCTTTATGGATATGGGTATTGGCGCCAGGACATATTCCATCGTCGAACAGGAAAGCATCTCCAAACTCATTGAAGCTAAACCTGAAGATATACGGGAATTTATTGAAGATGCAGCCGGGATAAAGAAATATAAGAGCAGAAAAGAATCTGCAACTCGGAAGATGGAATTAACAAGACTCAACATTGCCCGCCTGAAAGACATTATGAACGAAGTAAAAAACCAGATGAATTCCACGTCACGGCAGGCGAAGAGGGCCGAAAGGTACAAAACCCTGAGGAAAAGCATAAAGGAAACCGAGTTAACATTATCGTTACAGGCATACCTTGAATTGACCTCAAAAATAAAAACGCTTAAAAGTTCTTACGATTTATTGAATGAAAATTCAATACAGGTTGCAACAAATCTACAGTTATTAGAAGCCGCAGCAGAAGACACAAAATCAGAACTCATCACAAACGAGGGATCCCTGGCAAAATTTCAAGAGGAATTTTACAATGAAAAGAACGAAATAAATATTAACGAGCAGAAAATCACATTTCTTAAAGGAAAAATCGCGGATATCAAGGCGCGAAAGGAAACGAACCTTTTAGAAATAGAAACATCCCGTAACCGAAAAGAAACGATGGGAAAGGAGGTAGCCACTCTTCAAACATCGATGATTGAACTGGATGATAAAATAACAGGTGTGGAAAAATCCATCGCTACAAACCAGGAGCAAGTGTATCAACTGAAAGACATGGAAGCAAAACTGGCGGGAGATCTTGAACGAGAAAAAGCCGCACATTTCCACATCGCAACGGAACATGCAAGGCTCACCAATGTACACACATCACTTACAAGAGGAATTGATGATCTGAAGAGGAAAGCCGTGAGGGAAGCAGGGGACTTAGACGAAAACACGGGGAAGCTAAAATCTCTAAGAGATACACTCTCCATTTTGGAATCCGACCTGCAATCAAATATTGTATCCATTGCAACTCTTAAAGAAAAGGAAAACATCACACAAAGGAATGCTGAAGAATCAAGAAACGCCCTGGAAATGATTGATAAGAAAATCACACATATCAAGGAGCAAACCGGTGCAAATACATCACGGCTAACATCCCTGAGGGAATTTCAAGAGGACTATGAAGGATGTAATGAAGGGACTAAATCCGTACTGAAGGCAAAGAAAAGGGGCACACTGCCGGACGGGGAAATTTATGGATTGGTAGCCGACCATATCAACGTTCCAAAAGAATACGAAGTTGCCGTAGAGGCGGTTCTGGGTGAAAAACTCCAATACATTGTTGTAAAAAGCCAGGAAGACGGCATTAAGGCCATCGATTACCTGAAAAGTCATTCATCGGGACGAGGGAATTTCGTTCCTCTGGAAGTAAGAAATAATTTCAGTAATTCTCAGTCGTTAGATCATCTCAAAGGTGTCGTAAAACTTGGTGACTTTGTTCAGTCAAAAGAAGATGTCAGGGAAATAATTGAATCTCTCCTGGGAGATGTCCTGTTAATTCCCGATCTTCATACAGGCGTTGCTCTTTGGAAGCAAAATGGTTTTATTGGAACCTTTGTAACACCGGAAGGGGATTTAATAAGCCCTGACGGGGTCTTAACCGGCGGAAGCGGAATGAACGGGAAAAGTAGCCTTCTCCGCAATAAAAGAGAAATTGCCCGGCTGGAACAGGATATTAATCAACTGTCCAGTCTCCTGGCAAATGAAACAGAAGCGAAGAAGAAAACAAGCTCCATTGCTTATCAAACAAGTAATGAACTCGACGAGTTAAGATCGGATATCCACCAATCAGAACTTGATGTGAACAGTAAGAAAAAGGATATCGAACGATTAGAAGGAGAAATCCAATGGATCGAACAAAGAACCAACGTCTTGAGATTTAATAAAGAAAGTCTGGAATCTGAAGAAAGGGAAGCAAGAAAAAATAAGGAGCAGGCTGAAAAAGATATTGTATCGTATGAGAGCAAAGAAAAAAACGCGGCGATGTTGATTTCCTCACTGCAGGAAAATTGGCAGAAAGTCAAAGCTGATTTAGAAGAAAGGGAAAGAATCCTGACAGAAGAAAAGATTCTTATGACCTCTTTTGAAGAAAGGAAAAATTCAAACATCGTGGCATTGCAAAGGCTGAATAATGCAATATCCGATTTAATAAATGAAATAGAATCAAACATTCTGGACACTGAGACATCCGAAACAGAAGTCGTCAATGTTATGAACAGCATAAATGAAGAACAGGAAAATCTTAAACACCTTTACAAAAACCATGATGCTATTGAACTCGAGCTTGCAAAATTGAGAGAGTTGCGCAGCGTACAGAAAGGTGTATTACGAGAAAAAGAGGCGGAGGCCCGCGAGGTAAAAAGAGATCTTGATAATCTGACAAAAGATCTGAATAAACTTGATATGGAAATACAGGAGTTAACCGTTCATGTTGATAATCTGAAACGAGGCGTCCATGAGAAATTTCATGTCGATCTGGAAGTATTGCTGCCAGAATTTAACAAACTTAATGAAGAGGACGTCGAAAAATCAAGAAATGTGCTTGATCGGAACAGAAAGATGATAGAAGACTTCGGTGAAGTAAATCTTCTAGCCCTTACAGAACATGAAGAATTAAAAGAAAGATATGAATTTTTCGCGGTGCAGATAGAAGATTTAAACACTTCATTGGACACTTTACAAAAAACCATTACGAGAATGAACAGGATTTCAAAAAAGAGATTCTCGGAAACATTTGGAGCAATAAACCAGTGCTTTGGCCAGGTATTCCCGAAACTTTTTCCAGGTGGCAAAGGGGAACTCAAGCTTACCGACGAGTCTGATATGCTGGAGACAGGTGTTGATATAGACGTTCAAATCCCGGGCAAGAAGCGCCAGAGCATCTCCCTGTTATCAGGCGGGGAAAAAGCCCTTTCTGCCGTAGCTCTGATCTTCGCCATCCTTATGTACAGGCCATCACCATTTCTTATCCTCGATGAGGTAGATGCAGCTCTGGATGACTCTAATGTATCTCTGTTCAAAAAACTGCTGGACGAAATTTCCCGGAATTCCCAGATCATTTTTGTAACGCATAATAAAAATGCCATGGAATCAGCAGACAATCTCTTTGGCATTACCATGGAAAAACATGGAATAACCTCAACTGTTGCAGTCAGTCTAAACTGATATTTCACCCCTCTCCCTTTACATCTCCAGACACAAATTGTAATAGAACTATCAACGAAATATGGAATATTGAAAATGGAAGACAACAATAATAAAGAAAACTTTTTAAAAAGACTTAAACAGGGCTTATCCAGGACAAGGAAAGGTTTTGTTAAAAATGTCGATGAAATGGTCTTTGGAGAAAAAGTTATATCGAGAGACCTCTTTAATGATCTGGAAGAAATCCTTATCATGGCCGATATGGGCCCGGCATTTACATATGATCTTATCGAAGAAATGAAAGAATGCGCAAAGAGAAATGAACTTCAAAATCCGGGCGCCCTCAAGCAACTTTTAAAAAATTATATGATCAACATTCTGAAAGAAAGTGAAAAGCCCCTTTGTATCCCCCATAACGGGCCTTACACTATCATGGTACTTGGAGCCAACGGAACGGGTAAAACCACTACCATAGGAAAAATGGCCTCTCATTTCAGTAAAGCCGGAATGTCTGTCATGCTCGTTGCCGCCGATACCTTCAGGGCGGCAGCCATAGAACAGCTTGAGATATGGAGCCAGAGAGTAAATGCTCCACTGATCAAACAAAAAATGGGCGCAGACCCTTCCGCCGTCGTTTTCGACGCCATCCATGCAGCTCAGTCAAAGAAATCGGATGTATTAATCATTGATACTGCGGGGAGACTTCACACCAAGGTTAATCTCATGGAAGAACTTAAAAAAACCAGTCGCATCATGGGAAGAGAACTGGAAGGCGCCCCCCACGAGACACTTCTTGTATTAGACGCCACAACAGGCCAGAATGCCATTTCACAGGCAAAGATGTTCCATGAGGAAATCGGTGTTACGGGAATAGTCATTACCAAGTTAGATGGAACGGCAAAAGGGGGCATTCTTATCAGAATTGCCAGGGAAATGAGCATTCCCATCCGATATATAGGAATCGGCGAGGGGTTGGATGACCTGAGAGTATTCAAAAGCGAAGAATTTGTAAATGCCCTTTTTGAATAAATCCTCATAAATCAACGGAATCATTCATGGGAACTGTTTATGGGAAGGATATTCGCCATAGGTGACATCCATGGCTGCCTTGATAAACTCCATACGATGATGAAACGCCTCAGGATTGATGAGGAAGAGGATACCTTGGTATTTGTCGGAGATTATATAGACAGGGGACCTGACCCCAGAGGGGTGGTCGATTTTGTCCTGGATCTTAAAAAAAAACTGAAAAACGTTATCTGTCTTCTGGGAAATCACGAACAGGTTTTTCTTAATTTTTTCTTTTATCATATCGA
>Ga0209121_10002050_pt1 | contig 20781 bp, 11 predicted proteins | sample Cruoilmetagenom3_FD_187292 | JGI IMG/M metagenome (GOLD analysis project Ga0209121, IMG submission 187292) | Oil polluted marine microbial communities from Coal Oil Point, Santa Barbara, California, USA - Sample 3 (SPAdes) (version 2) | ecosystem: Environmental > Aquatic > Marine > Oil seeps ...
CAGGCACGACAGCTTGTCCTCACAGAGGAACGCTGCAGGAACTCAGCCCTTGGCCCGCTTCAGCAGCCGGACACCGGCGGGCTCAACCGCGACATCCTGACAGGGCTCTCCGGTGAACACATCGTCCCACTGTCCGTCCAGCGCGACAGTCCGCTCAGATTCTCCGTAGTTCAGTAGGAAGAGTAGTCGCATATCGTCGCTCTGCCGCTCGTGGGCACGCACGCCGTCGGGCGTCTGTGGGCCCAGGGCCACGCCGGCGGCATCGCACAGCCAGGCAACGAAGGCTTCGAGGGACTCACCGCGCAGCACCGTCCCGACATAGACGACCTTGCCCTCACCATACTCATTCACCGTGATGGCCGGCACGGCCTTGAGCCACCCAGCATCATACGTCGCCAACACCTGCGCCGTCGTGACGATGATCTCATCGGCCCAGGTCTCCGCTACCTGTACACCTGCCGGCAGAGTGCCGGCCTCTCTCTTGAGGGGCAGCGGTGCATCCAGAGCGCCATAGTCATCCACCTCGACACCAGCGACGTCGGCCAGTGGACCGGGTGCAGGCGCATTGAGGATCACGTTGTACTCATCAACCACACAACTGCGGGGCGTCAGACAGAGCACGCCACCGTCGGCCACATACCGTCGCAAGTTCTGAGCGACCGCGTCGTCCACGCAGTAAAGCCGCGGGGCGATGACCAGGCGATACTTCGCAAGATCCTCATGTGGGTCCAGTCCATCGGTGGTGACATTGTGCGCCATCAGCGCATCGTGATAGGCGTAGGCTTCGGTGTCGACCCTCATCGCGTCATTGCGCAATACGGCATTGAGCGCCCAACGTGACTCATAACTCATCACAACGGCAGTTTCAGCCGCCGGTCGGGTTGAGGCAATCAGGTCCCCGGCTTGAGCAAGCTCCGTGCCCATCTTCGCTAGCTCGTCATACCGGCGATTCTTGCGCCCACTGTGAGGCAGCACCGCGTGCCAGTACTCCTCCTGGCCCCAACGACATGGTCGCCACCTGAAGTAGTTGATACCGCAAGCTCCGTGCCCGATCGAGCGATATGACCACAGCCGCATCCAGCCCGGCGCCGTTGCCGACTGCCAGTGCGGCTGCCCGGATCGCTGCTCCAGGATGAGCAACTCCCCGCGTGAACCGCGGCAGTAGTCGAGCGCGAACTCGGGCGCATTGGGAGGGTACAGGTTCGTGCCGTAGACATCCGCGGCCATACCCAGATCAAAGATATCCGTGTGCAGCGCCCTGGTGTGCTGGAAATTGGTCGTCACCCAGGCACTGGGGTGCGCTTGCTTAATCAGATCATAGCGCCAGCGTGCGAAGTCGGCATTGGTCGCGGACTGGAAGCGCGCATACTCCAGCGTGAGGCTGGGATTGGCCATGCGAACACCGACCGGAAGGGGAACCTCCTCAAACGCGGAGAAGGTAGAGGACCAGAAGTGCACACCCCACTTCTCGTTAAGGTTCTCGACGGTACCGTACTTCTCGCGCAGATAGTCGTGGAACTTGCCGCGACAAACATCGCAATAGCACGTATTCCCCGAACCGATCTCGTTATCGATATGCCAGGCTGTGATATCCGGATTGCCCGCGAAGTGCTCCACGACCGCCCGATCGATCCGCTGGGACAGCTCAATAAAGCGCGGTGTGTTGTGGCAGACTGTGTAGCGATGCCCGTAGTTGGCCACGTGGCCATCCTCGCGCACATTGGCGATCTCCGGGTATTTATGGAAGACCCAGGGGGGAGGGGTACGCGACATCGTGCACATCATCGTCTTCACACCGTGCCTGCCCAACAGCGCAATCGCCCGATCCATCCAATCAAAATCGTACTCACCCTCTTCAGGCTCGATCTTGCTCCACGCGAATTCGCCCATACGGACGCGGTTGACACCGGCGGCCTGCATAAGCTCAGCATCCACCTGCCAACGTTCCTCAGGCCAGTGTTCCGGATAGTAAGCAACACCATAGTACATGTCAGTTTTCCTCCATGGCCTCAATCGGCTACAACAGATCCTCTGCACGTGTGCTCATCCTACGCGAATCACAAGGCTCCCGCTGAATCGGATGATCCAGGACCTCTGGCTGGAGCACGACGGGATCTCGCCGACCGGCTTCAGTAAACGACACCTCTCAGAAAATGCGTAGTTGGCTACCTCGAAAATGACCCAGGAGAGCCCGCGCCCTCTCCCATACTCCGCGGACGGCGCCCCCTGAAACGGGGACTACGCCTCCGCAGCCGGAGGTGGGAGAGGGGACCGGAGGTGTTACTTCGAGAACAGCCCTCGGCGATCCGCTCCGCGGCCCCAAGCCTTTCGCCTAATCTCGACCAACGCTTTGGGGCCTTCTTCGCGCTGGTTCTTCGTCCTGCGTGGTTTGCGCGAGCAAACGTGGCGTCCATTCTGAGAACAGATGCAGGCCCTCACGCTGTGAGGGCCTGCGTCGACAGTTACATCCGGATCACAGCGACGCCGTAACGATCCAGAGTCAGCGTCTCACCGGTCTCAACGCCGCTCAGCAGCTCGACCTTGCCGGCAGGCACCTGTACTGTCTGCAGCTCTTCCGTATGGTTGATCAAGAAGAGCAGTTCCCGGTCATCATTCGCCCGTATCGAGGCCTCAACGCCGGCAGGTGGCGCCACAGGTACAGCAATCCCCGCGCGGGACAGGATGTCGGCGATCAGCAAGTCATAGAAGCCTTCCTCCTCGATAACCGTCCCCAGGAAATAGCCCCACCCCTTGCCGAACCGGTTGCGTGTCAGTGCAGCATAGGGCGCCAGATGCCATTCTTGATAACCGGCGAGAGATTCTGCGCCCCGCGCCTGCACCCACTCAGCTGTCAGGATGGCGGTGTAATCGCCGGCGAATTCCTCACCGCCAACGACCTGGTACCGATACTCCTCACCCCGGCCCCAGTCATGGCCCAGGGACTCATACTCCTCGATCGTAATGCCAAGCACATCAGACAGCAGCCCCGGCAGTGTACGCGTGTGGCAGAGGTTGGTCTCGTCTTTGACACCGGTGCGGCTGTCAACAAAAAGGATCCCGCCGGCTTCAACGTACCGGCTCAACGCCCGGGCCACAGCGTCGGGCAGAACGTAGAGATCCGGTGCCAGAACAACGCGGTACGGCGACAGGTCGTCCGTGGACTGAACGATGTCGACATTGACTCCCGCGCGGAACAAGGCTCGGTGCAGCCGTTGGGCCGCCTCCTGGTAGTTATTGCCCGCATAGCCCGGCTGTATCCGCACAGCCCAGAGACTATCGTAGTCGTAGATTATGGCGACGGAAGCTTTCACCGTTGTCCCTTCCAGAACCGGACTCAGCCGGTGGAGATCACCTGCGGTCTGCGCTGCTTCGCTGTAACGGCGCCCGCCCTTGCCATCGTGACCCAGCAGCCCGTGCCAGTACTGCTCGCGGCCCGCAGTGCATGTGCGCCAGCGGAACCAGACCATACCGTCGGCCCCATGGGCCACTTGCTGGAAAGCGATCTTGCGCATCTCACCCGGTCGCGCATTGCGACCATAGGCCCCCCAGCCGCCGGGGCCCGCAGTCTGTTCCATGATCCAGAAGTTCTGTTTCTTCAGACCGCGCATCAGATCGGCCGCGATAGAGGCCTTGTACGGAATCTCGGGCTTTGCCCAAACCGGGTAGTTGTCCCAGCAAACGTGGTCGAGATCCTCCGCCAGATCGTAGTAATCCAACTCCTGAAAGAGCCCCATAAAGTTGTGAGTCACGAAGTGATCGGGGCAGACCTCACGCAAGATGCGTACCTGATCACGCTGGAAACGGACGTTAAGCCAAGAGTGGTAACGCTGCCAATCCAGACAAGCGCTGGGGTTATGCGTCACGGGGTCAACGGGAATGGGGATCTCGCCCCACGTGCCATAGAGATGGCCCCAGAAGTGCGTCCCCCAGGCCCGGTTCAGATCATCCAGCGAGCGGTACTTGGCCCGCAGCCAGTCCTGGAAGTCACTGCGGCACGTATCGCAGTAGCAGACAGGATTCCCGAACTCGTTATCGGTCTGCCAACCGACGACGTTAGGCGTGTCCCTGAAGTGCTCTGCCATCGCGCGCGTGATGCGCTCCGAGAGCAGGCGGTAGGCACCGGAGGTGAAGCAGTTGTTCTTGCGCACGCCCCACACGATGCGCGTGCCATCGGCCTGCATCGCCAACGTCTCCGGGTACTTGCGGGCCACCCAAGCCGGCATCACCGCCGTCGGCGTGCTGAGGATGACACTGATGTCGTAGCGTCCCAGCACCGCCAGGGCCTCATCGAGCCAGTCGAATTCGAACTGACCCTCTTGAGGTTCTATGTTGACCCACGCGAACTCGGCAACGCGCACGATGTTGAAACCCGCTTCCTTCATCATCTCCGCATCGAGCTCCCAGCGGTCAGAGGGCCAATGCTCAGGATAATAATCCGCACCTATGTACATGTTGTACTCCTTTGTCAGAAAAGTGACACGCAAAAAATCACAGACTAGAGCTCTGGCAAGACAATCTTGCTCAGACTCACAGCATCCGTGGCCCGCGCAGAGAAAGGCCGCAGTCGCACGCGATAGCACACCTCCTCAGGGTTGAGTTGGTACTTCTCCAGACGTCCCGGCCCACAGCTGGCGCTGCCCAAACCGGACTGAGCGTAGTCCAGGTTTAGCGTGATGTCCTCGCGCCGCGTCAGCTCGTACGTGTGCTTCGCGTCAGTGAAGTCCTTCGTGGTGTAGTGATGCGCACTCACCTCCAGCACGGGTGATCCAACCGCCAGCAGACCGACACCGGCGTCATTCATCAGCGTGACCCAACGCACGTCCGTCTTATTGCCGTTCTCCTCAGGTACAATGTAGGGCACGTATTGCTCATCCACCCTGCCGCTGTAGACGCCGACCTGGGCCCCTTCTTTGCGGTCAACATAGGTCTCGTGCGGCCCTCGTCCGTACCAAGTGAAGGTCTCATACTCACCGGGCACCGTCATCTGCAGGCCGATACGCGGCAAGAAAGGCAACCCTTCGCTGGCAGGAGTAACGTGGGCATCGATGGTCACATCGCCGCTGCCATAGACGGTGTACGTGGTCTCGCAGTCAAAGCGCGCCGGCTCCTTGACCGCAGGCACCCCGGCCTTGTCCGGGAAGACGGCTGCAGCAAACTCAGGAGGGATCTTGTCGGGAGCGGTCTCCTGCAGGAATTCGTAGATCATGCGCAACAGCTCGGGTACGCGATTGTCCCTGGCGAAGGCACCGATCAATCCCTTGATCTTGGCGGCCTTAATCGTGCCCGGCAGGGCCCCATAGTCGACGCCCATCCGCTGACACAGCAGCTTCAGGCCCTCCTTATCCAGCGCCATAGAGAGGAACATGGTAAGGAGATCAGACTGGGACTCCGCTCCCGCAGGCTGCGATGCTGCCACTTGCCCGGACGGGGACCACACAGAGCGCACGCTGATCCGTACAACCTGTGGCGAGAGCTGGGCCACAGACACCTCGCCAACCGTCTCCTCTAGCTGATCCAACCCGACCTCACGCCACTGGATAGCGGCCTTCTCACGCCACTCCCCGCTGTCGTTCTCGGTCGGTGCGCGCCAGAAGTTAGATCGTGGGCCACGCTTGATCAGTTCATGCCCTTGGTAGCGCAGAGAGGTCACAGTGCCGGCCTGTCTGTCGAAAACCAGGCGGAAGACCTCCCCCTCGACCACGACTTGAGAGCCGGAGTCGGACAACGCGAGAGACGGCATGTCAGAGACGTCCAGCGGATCCACAGCCGGTACTTCGAAGGGCACCTTGAACTGGTCCCAGGCGATTTCGTGACCCTTGTCCGCCCACGGCGTGGCATCTGCCAGCGTGAAGCGGATTGTCAGCCAGTACTCGACACCAGGTGCTACGCTCGGCTGATCGAACGGGATCGCCAGACCTTCTCGGCCCCCGGCCGGCGTGCTCAGCCTGGGAAGCTGCCCCTGCTGCACCACCTGACCATCCGCCGACAGCGTCCAGGCGATATCGAGGCCGCTGAGGTCGGAGAAGAAGTACTTATTGACAACCTCCACCTTACCCGCCGGCAGATCCATGACCTCGACCTTGACCGGCTGGTGGACCTTCTTGAGCTCCCAGACCGCCGGATGCACGGTGCGATCGGGGAAGATCAGGCCGTTGATGCAGAAACTCCCATCGTGCGGTGACTCGCCGTAGTCACCGCCATAGGCAAACCACTCCACACCATCATCGGTAGTCCGGCGCAGGCCTTGATCCACCCAATCCCAGACAAACGCGCCGCACAGGCGGGGATACTGCTCGATAATCTCCCAGTACTCCTTGAGGTTGCCGGGGCTGTTGCCCATCGCGTGGGCATACTCACACAGGATGAAGGGGCGTCCCTCATTGGGCGCCGTCGCCATTTGGACCAGCCGATCCAGCGCAGGATACATCGTGCTGATCATATCCACGTAGGGCTCGTCTCCCGCGGACTCGTAGTGAACCGGACGCGAGGGATCGTTCTCGTGGATCCACGCCGCAAGGGCTGCATGGTTCGGACCGTGGCCCGATTCATTGCCCATCGACCAGATCACGACGCTGGGATGGTTCTTGTCACGCTCGACCATGCGGACACCTCGTTCCATAAAGGCAGTCAGCCAGTCGGGGTCCTTTGTAGGCTCATCCCACACGCCGTGCGATTCGATATTGGCCTCGTCGATGAGGTAGAGGCCGTATTGATCGCACAGATCGTACCAGCGTGGGTCGTTGGGATAATGGCACGTGCGCACCGCGTTGATATTGAACCGCTTCATCAACAGAATGTCCTCGATCATCGAGGCAACACTGACCACGTGTCCGGTATCGGGATCGTGCTCGTGGCGATTGACGCCCTTGAAGGTGATCGGCACGCCGTTGATCAGGATCTTACCGTCCTCTATCTCAACCTTGCGGAAGCCAACGTTGGCCCGCTCCACGTCCAGCACATTGCCATCAGCATCTTTCAGCGTCAGCAGCAGCGTGTAGAGGTAAGGCTGCTCAGCCGACCACTTCGCCGGATCACTGACCACCAGGGAAAGCTCGCGCACCAGCTCCTGCCCCGCACTTTGGGACTTGCCATTTGCGATCCGCCATTTATCACCTGTGACTGGCCGCTTTTCCGCATCGAGGAGCTGAACCTCAACTGCGTAGCCATCGACATACGCCGCCGCGTAGCTGTGCACCCTGACACGCACGCTCAGCGTCGCATCCCGGTACGCCTCATCCAGATCCGGCCGCGCCCAGAAGTCGCGGATGTGAACCGTGGGCGTCGCATAGAGATAGACATCTCGATAGATGCCACTCAGCCGCCAGAAGTCTTGGTCCTCCAGATAGCTGCCGTCGGACCATCGATAGACACGGACCGCCAGCGTGTTCTCCCCGGGGCGCAGATACGAGGTCAGGTTGAACTCAGCAGGCAGCCGGCTGTCCTGGCTATAGCCCACGGCCTGGCCGTTGACCCAGAGGTAGAAGGCCGAGTCCACACCGTCGAAGACGATGAAAACCTGCTTGCCGTCCCACACCTCCGGCAGGAGGAACGTCGTGCGGTATGACCCGACAGGATTGTCGTCCTCCGGCACAGCCGGCATGTTGTCCGGGGGAAAGGGATACTGGACATTGGTGTACATCGGGGCGCCGTGCCCCTGCACTTGCCAGTTGCCGGGAACAGGAATGTCATCCCACAGACTGACATCCTCCGTCTCCTCATAGAAGGACTTCGGAGCCGCAGTCGGATTGGGCGACCACTTGAACTTCCAGTCGCCATTCAAGAGCTTGAAGTACGTAGAAGCACTGCGGTCGTTCGCCAGCGCAGTCTCAGTATCTTGATAAGGCAGCAGCGTTGCGTGCGCAGGCTCCTTGTTCCTCTCGACAACTTGGGGATTCTCCCAATCGTGGGTCATCGTGCACCCTCCATTCGGAATAGCTTGGTATAGGGACTTCTGCACCAAAAGGAGAAGCCTGGCAACCTCAGATCTGCCAGGCTTCTTGAGGTGAGATCGGATATCAGACAGACTCGACGGCCCCGGATAGGGAAAGCTCAGCTGCGCGATGACACTTCACAAAGTGCCCCGGCGCCACTTCCCTCAACTCAGGCTCCTCGGCTTTGCAGATACTCTGCACATACCTGCACCGTGGATGGAAGTAGCAACCTGAGGGCGGATTCGCAGGGTTGGCGACCTCGCCCGTGAGCAGGATCCGTTTCTCTCTTGGTCTGGGATCGGGCCTGGGGATGGCCGACATCAACGCCTCGGTATAGGGATGCTTGGGGGTCAGGAACAACTCGGACGTGCTCGCCGATTCCACGATCTTCCCCACATACATAACGGACACCCGATCACTGATGTGAGCGACTACGCTCAGATCGTGGGCGATAAACACATAAGTCAGCCCCATTTCCTCCTGGAGTTCCTGAAGAAGGTTGAGAATCTGCGCCTGGACCGATACATCGAGCGCCGAGACCGGTTCGTCGCACACTAGAAACTTCGGGTGAGGTGCGAGTGCGCGCGCGAGACCGATACGTTGGCGCTGTCCGCCACTGAAAGCGTGGGGATATCGGCGCATGTACTCCGGACGGAGTCCCACGAGCCGCAGCATCTCCGCCACACGATCCTCCAGCTCCTTTCCCCGGGCGATGTTCAGGGCGCGCAGCGGCGCGCCAACGATGTCGAGCAACGTCATACGGGGATTGAGCGAGGCATACGGATCCTGGAAGATCATGCGCATGTTGCGTCGCACGTGCACAAGTTGCTCATGGTCCAGCTCTCTGACGTTGATGCGGCCCAGCGTCGGATCGTCAAACCACACTTCGCCGCTTGTAGGATTGATGGCCCGCAACAAGCAGCGTCCCATGGTCGTCTTCCCGCATCCACTCTCACCAACCAGGCCCAATGTCTCCCCTTCCATCACGTAGACGTCGACGTTGTCGACGGCTTTGACCTGACCAACCACCCTTCGCAGCCAGCCCTTCTGGATTGGGAAGTATTTCCTCAGTGACTTCACCTCCAGCAAAGGCTGCTGGCTCCGACCGCCGCCGTGGACCTCGGTCTCGTTGTGCACATCAGTTAGGTCGATCATACGATCGTATCCTCGCGGGGCTGTGCATCCACAGGTTTGGACTTGTATAGGAGACATCTGACCGTGTGGCCCGGTTCCGCCTCGATCACCTCGGGAACCACACGGTCGCAGACACCCGGAACAAACTGGGGGCACCGTGGATGGAACGTGCACCCCGGCAGCACTCTATAGGGGTCGGGGACCATGCCCTTGATCGTCTGCAGCCTTTCCTTCTTGCCAGCACGCGCCAGTACGTCGTCGAGCTGCGGGATGGACCTCAGCAGCGCCTGCGTGTAGGGATGCAGCGGGTGGAAGAAGATTGTCTGAACGTCGGCCTCTTCAACAACTTTGCCCATGTACATCACCGCGACGTCGTCAGCCATCTCGGCAATCACACCCATATTGTGGGTGATATACATGATCGCCATATTGGAGTGGGCCTGCAGATTCCGCATCAAATCTAGGATCTGGGCTTCGGTCGTCACATCTAGTGCCGTGGTAGGCTCGTCCGCGATGAGCAGGTTAGGATCACAACTCAGGGCCATCGCGATCACGCAGCGCTGGCGCATGCCGCCGCTCAACTGGAAGGGATAGGTGTCGAAGATCCGCTCAGGGTTCGGAAGCCGGACGCGGGCCAAGGTATCGATGGCCCTCTCCCGCGCCTCCGTCTTGCTGACATCATGGTGCAGCGTGATGGCCTCCACGATCTGGCTTCCTACCGTACGCACCGGAAGCATGGCGGTCATCGGCTCCTGAAAAACCATAGAGACTTGGTTGCCGCGGATGCTGCGCATCTCCTTGCTGTTAGGCTTGAGACCGGCGATATCGATAACATCAGATACGCTGGAGGACTCCGCCCGGCGCAGAGGTCGATAATAGGTGATCTCCCCCTCCTCGATCCGGCCTGGGGACGGCACCAGCCGCATTAGGGAGAGTGCGGTGATGCTCTTGCCGCACCCACTCTCCCCCACCACGCCCAACGTACGTCCTACCCTGATGGTCAGATCAACGCCATCCACCGCCCGGACGACACCTTCGGCTAGGTGGAAGTAAGTGCGTAAGTTCCTAACTTCGGCAAGCACACTATTAGAGAACATCGATCGGGCCTCCTAGGTCACGTAGGGGTCTGCAGCGTCGCGCAGGCCGTCACCCGCGAAGTTGAACATCAGCACCGCGACCACGACCACCGGCACCGGCCAGAGGATCCAGGGATAGTGAGCCACACTCATAATGTCCTGAGCGTCATTAAGCATGACGCCCCAGCTGATCGTCGGCGGGTTGAGTCCGATGCCCAGGAAGCTCAGAGCGGTCTCGCCGAGGATCATCCCCGGCAGAGAGCCGGTCAGCGAGACGATGATGTAGCTGAGGAAGCCGGGCAGCATGTAGCGCGTAATGATCGTCCACTCGCTCTCGCCGTCCAGCTTGGCAGCCAGGACAAAGTCCTCCTCGCGCATGCTCAGCAGCCGTCCGCGCACCGTTCGCGCGAGGCCCGTCCAGCCGAGGATTGAAAGGATGAGGGTGGTCGCGAAGTAGATGCGCAACTGCGGCCACTCGCGAGGTAGCGCGGCGGCCAAAGCCATCCACAAGGGGATGGTCGGGAGCGTGGTGATCACCTCGATGACCCGCTGGATAACGTCGTCAATCACGCCGCCAAAGAACCCCGAGACGCCACCCAGAAGCAGCCCGAGGATGAAGCTGACGGCGATGCCCACCAGGCCGACGCTCAGCGAGATGCGCCCACCGTGGATGGCGCGCGAGAACACATCGCGTCCGATCACGTCGGTGCCCATAACGAAGACCGGCGCGACGTCATTGCCTGCGGTGCCGAAGAGATGCAGGTCGGTCTCGAACAATCCCCAGAACCTGTACGAGTCGCCAGGCACGAATAACCCGATGGGGTAGATAGTCGAGTGGTCCTGTTCATAGATCGGCCTCAAGGTCACGGGGTCTCGGCGCAGCACGGTCCGGTAGACGAACGGAGATCGAAACCTACCCTCCGCATCACGAATATGGATCGTCGTCGGGGGGCTTGCCAAGTAGTTCTTGAATCGGTGCAGGGGAACGTAGGGGCTCAGGAACTCGGCGAAGATGGCGAAAAAGTACAGGATCGCCAGAACCACCATCGCCATCTGGGCCAGCTTGTGCCGGCGGAATTTCCACCACACGAGCTGCCACTGCCCTGCCCGGTAGAACTCCTCTTCCTGTTGGCTCTTCAAGACTCCAACCTGCGCCCCCGGGCCGGCCTCGTCCTCGTCGTGTGATCGTCCAGTCTGTAAGGTTGCGTCGCTCATACGCTCTCCACACCGCCGAACCGAATACGCGGATCCGATAATGCCAGCAGGACATCCGAGAGAATCGCGCTCATCGCGGTCAAAGCCCCGGTAAGCAAGATGTAGGCGCCAGCCATATACATATCCTGATTCCTCAACGATGAGTACAGCGCCGGGCCTGCGGTCTGCAGATTGAGAACGATCTCGACCATAATACCGCCCGAAAAGAGCCATGGCAACAGCCACATCACGCTGCTCAAGATCGGGTTGATGGCCAGCCGCACAGGGTACTGCATAATGACCCTGAATTCGGACAGCCCCTTCGCGCGCGCAACGGTCACGTACTGCTTGCGCAGCTCGTCAAGCATCATCGCACGCATCGTGCGGATCGTACCAGCGACGCCACCGATGCCGAGGAGAACGATAGGCAGCCAGAGATTGCTCAACAGATTCAGGAACTTGCCCCAACTCCACGGCTGTACCATATATTCCTGCGAGAACAGTCCCCCGGTCCGGATGCCGAATCGAGTGAGAGCAGTGTACATGATTATCAGGGCGAGGAAGAACGGAGGGACGGCGAGGCCTATGAAGGTAATGAAGGTCACCGCATAGTCGATGATCGAGTACTGCTTGACCGCAACGAAGATGCCGATGGGAATCGCGACCGTCCAGGTGAAAACGTGCGCGAACAGGGCGATGCCAAAGGTGTATAACATCCGCTCCGTGATGACCTCGGCCACGGGCTTCTCAAACGTATACGAATACCCGAAGTCGAACTTGGTCAAGATGTTGCTGATCCAGAGGAAATATCGTTGATACATCGGCCTGTCCATCCCGTATTGCCGCCGCAATGCCGCAGCCTGCGCTTCGTCCACCGTGACGCCGGAGCTTTGCAGGCGCTCTATCTGCCTAGTCACGATATCTCCAGGCGGGAGCTGGATGATGATGAAAGCTAGGATGGAGACCAGCAGCATTTGGGGCACCGCTCGGACGGTGCGCCGGATGATGTATTCAAGCATATGGGTTCGCCTCCTATGGTAGTCGCCGCAGAGACATCGGGGGCCTACTGATGCCGCCCTCCCCGCCCAGAGTTGAGCGATCAGCCGCACTCGTGTGCCCAAGCGCAGCCTGGGTTGCCGGCCTCGCGTTGCAGTGCGAGGCCGGCAACCCAGCTTTCACCAGTCTGAGGGCTCTACGCCCGCTCACCGCCTTCATAGAAGAAGGCGCACGGGTGGTAGCTGTTGATGCCGTAGGTGTCCCATCCGATGGGCACCTTAGGCCGAGGCATATTCCGCAGGTTCTTGTTGTAGATAATCGGGCACGGGCTCTCGAGCACCGTGCCGATGGCCAAGGGAGTCTCTGCCAGATAGTCGAAGACCTTCTGGCCTAGCGCGACGCGCTCGTCATCATCAACGACCGCGCGCATCTCATCCACAAAGGCATAGAGCTGCTGGATGTCCTCCGGCGGCGCGACGATGCCCTCGGCTTCTTTGTCCACAGCCTGATACCAGTCTTGCCAAGCGCAGGAGACGGTGCCCTGCCCGCAGTCGTTGGTGGGGATATACCACTGCATCTGGATCGGCAGGAGCATGTCGGTGCAGCGGTCGGCGTGCCAGATGCCGCACTCGACCTCATTGGCATACATCCGCTCGTTGTACAGGGACTCGTCGATCTCCTTGGTCGTTGCATCGATGCCGATCTCGCGCCAGAACGTGCAGACCATCTCGGTGAACTCGTGTACCGAGGCACCAACGCGGATGCCTGCGTGCTCGATCAGGTAACTCAGGCGGTCGCCGTCGGGCCGGAGACGGTAGCCCTCGCCGTCTCTTTGGTCGAGACCCATCTCGTCGAGCATCTGGTTGGCGAGATCCGGATCATACTGCGCCCACGCAGTGCCGTACTCCTCCTTGTAGTACGAGGAGCCGGGCATCGGCGCCATCTGCCCCATACGCGCCTGGCCAAAGAAGAGGCTCTGGTTGATCTCCTCCCGGTCGATGGCCACTGAGAGCGCTCGGGTCCAGTTGGGATGGTTAGCGATCTCTTCAAGTACCAGGTCATTCGGGAGCGTGCGCCGAGGATAGAGCGTGTAGCGGTCGGTCATGCAGGACAGGTAGTCGCCAATGGCATAGTTGCCGGCCTCCTCGTTCTCCTTGTAGAGGGGATACTTGGCGATCGTCACGCCGTGCATCCCGACCCAATCCAGCTCGCCACCGATCAGCTTCAGTTCCATCGTCCCCTCATCAGCCAGGTAGTCCAGGCGCAGGTTGTCGAGGTAGGGTAGCTGGTTGCCCGCCAGGTCAACTTTCCAGTAGTAGGGGTTACGCTCGAAGATGATGAGGCCCTCTGCCGGAATATCCTTCGGTATCCAAGCCGCGAGGGTGGGGAAGTCCTGGGCCCAATCCGGGTACTGCCAGATGTTCAGCCCCCACTGGTTGGCGAAGCGGTTGGTGACCTGCTCCCAGGTCTCCATACCCCACTCCTCCATCAGCTGGTTGACGGCTTCCTCCCCGGCATAGTCGGGGTGGTAGTTCTTCACGAAGTGGGCGGGCATGAGCGGCCCTTCCCCCGGATAGCCTCCCATGTGTCGGGTGAGAATGTGGGGGAAGAGGCCAAAGGTGTAGTCAAACGTGCAGCGGAAGGTGTAGTCGTCGACGATCTCAAGTGTGCACGGCTGATTCTGGATGCCATTGAAGGCCGAGCCGATCCAGCCCAGGCCCTCGTAGGTAGCCCAGTCTTCCCACCAGAATCTGACGTCCTCCGTGGTCACGGGCTCCCCATCCGACCATCGCATCCCCTTGCGCAGATGCAGCGTGTGGGTGGTACCGTCGTCTGAACTCTCCCAGCTCTCGAGGATGTTGGGGACTAGGGTGCTCAGATCCACATCCGAATACTGGACCAAGCGGTCGGAGAACCAATCGTAGGTCTGGGTCGACCAAACGGTATCATAGTGGATCTGGCGTACCTCGCCACCGTAGACGCCGATTGCCTCGCGTCCGCCGACCACGAAGGGGGTCATCGGCAAGCGCTCGTCCACCGGGGGCAACGTACCATCAGCCACGAGCGGTTCCAGCATAGGTGGCTCGCCCCGGCCTTCCGGTACCTCAACGATGACCTCAACGGTCTTCTCGACCTCGACCTCGACCTCGACCGGGACCTCGACCTCGACGGTCTCGACCACGGTCTCAACGATTGTCTCGGGCGTTGGTGGCGCGCCGCAGGCCGTAGCGGCCGCGCCCAGAACCGCGCCAGCGGTCAGGTGCAGAAACTCACGTCGCTTCAGCTTCTTCAGCTTCATCGTCTCCTCCTAAAAGCAATCTGAATGACCAACCATCTTCCCTGGCGGGCGCCAAGGATCTAACACTTGGAACAAACTGAGAGAGACACAACCCACCATTACACCTCTACTTTACAACACAACGTACGCATCCGCAAGTCTTCTACTTCCCGGCCAGGAGTTCATGCTAATAGGACAATTCCTCCTCTCTGTTAGCCTAGCTTGAGGCGCATCAGATACTCATCCGAACGAATCTCCATCTCCGATGCCCCGAGGTCACACACGCAGTACGAATTCTCGCAATGCTTGAAGCCGGATAGAGGCTGTTCCTCACCGTCGCGTAGCAGGGGACCCTCCCACCCAAAAGCCACCGTCTCGCCCCGCAGTGTCTGGAAGCTAACCGCGAGATCCTCAAAGGTGATGCGGAGCGACAGCACGCGCTCCTGGTAAGTATCGAAATCGCCATCCAAAGCCGCTCGCCCCATCAGACAGCACCAGACGGCGTGCCGACCGGGCGAGCGCAACTCCCGGTAGGCGCCGGGACCCTCCGTGATCCACTTCAGGCCCCGAGACGAGGTGATCGCTAAGTAACCATCGCCCTTCCGAGCGAAAGCCCACGTGTGCCCTTTCGTGTCCTCCCGCAGAGCATATGCATCGAAAGCGTGTGCCGGGAAGTAGGCGTGGGTGAACCCCATCCAATCATCTTCAGGCAAGCTGTATACAGCGACCAGCGTGTCCTTCCACTGAGCAACCCGTGGCATGGTGGCATTCCCCAGCCAGAAACCCGGTGTGTGCCCCTCACTCCGGCCCATAGAAGCCGGATGATTGGTATAGACAACGGCCTCCGGACCGAGCGTTGCCTGCCAAACGTGCTCGCGCTCGCCGGCCTCGCCAGGATGATAGTCTTGAGCTGAGCCAAGGAGATAGTCCGGCGTGCGGTAGGTGACCTTGTTGACCATCTCTTGGTTGCCGACCGCGTGGCGCTCACGGCTCCACAGCTCGTCGCGATCAGACGTGGCAATGACGGGCATCAACGGCGGCAGCGCATAGTCCTCCATGCAAGCTGCGCTGACAGATCCGGCGAGATAGTGGTTGTAGACGCCCTGTCCCCACAGCAGCCGCGTGATGCCTGCCGTCGGCGCAAGCAAGCCGCCTTTGATGGCGGTCACCTCGGCGGCGCCCTGCGTCGCTCCCAGCACTCCCTGATAGGAGTTGAGTGCAATCGTGAATAGGAGTTTGTCCATGATGACCGTCACCATCTGCCAGACAGCCTCCGTCTCTGACAGATCCATCAGGTGAGACAGCGCGACGAACTCAGCCTCGAAAACATGCGCCGAGTCCCAGGCAGCGAACCCCCCGGCGCCGCGATCCCGCAACCAATCCAGAGCAAGTCGCTCGGCTCCCTCGCGGTGCCATTGTCCGGTCTGTCCGCTCTGCTCGAAGACGCGATCGGGGTAGAGCCGGCCCGCTAGGATCTCCCCAGTCAACAGAAGGATCCGATTCGGCTCGGCCTCGGCGCCCAGCACGCTCGTGTCGTCGGAGGCACCCACCCACCCTTGGAAGCCACGAACGCACGCCTCTATCGCAGCCCTAAGCGACTCCGGAAACTTCGGGTGTTCGCCCCATCGGGAAAGCGCGCCCAGAACACCAACGAGGTCCAGTGCACTGCCCGCCTCCTGACGGTTAATGCGATCGATCGCCCGCAGAAAGACCAGTTCCTGAAGGAGATCCCACTGCCCAAGGGCCATGCCCGCGATCTCAGCGAAGAGGCCACCGCCACGCACCGCGTGCCTCAAGGCCTCCAGGCGCCGCTCGGCATATGTGCCAGTGGCTTCCTCTGAGTAGGCCTCAAGTCCCATCCCCCACATCGGCATTTCGCGAACAACGCGTAGATCTCCGTCGTAGAGCAGCTCTGTCCGAGGTAGGAGCCTTAGCTGCAGTGGCCCCTGCGCAGCGCTGTACGCATAGACCAGCGTTGTCGGCTGCCCGGGCACCGCATCAGTCTTGGACTCGGCGTAGATGCGTCCCGAGGGGGTCTGGACTCGGATCGTCAGCTCCTCCGAGGCGTCCAGATCCTCAGGCCACTGAACTTGGATCATCTCGTCCCGAGAAAAGACATCCCGGTCCAGGTAGGCCCGCTCGAACGCTGACGCCAGCCTATTGCGATGAGCCACGTCCTCGATCGCCGTGGGTATACGCACGCTCACAGCCTCCGTGGCGTCAGAGACCCTCAATGCCATCTGATGTAAGCACGCACGTTCTCCAACCTGCTCAAAGCGCACCAGCAGTTCGTTAGCGCCTTCGCCAAGCGAAGCCTCGACGGTATCGTGGTGGAGCCCAAAGGCATCTCCGCGGTAGATGTGCAAGCCGTTCAGCCAGACGTCGGCAGGACCGGACGCCGTCACTGCCAAGCTCACAGTCTGATCCCGTGCAGACATCAACTGCGTATACGCCCACCCACGCAGATAGCAGTAAACCGGGTAGTAAGCCGTGAGATCGACGTAGTGATCTTCCCCACAGACAGTGAAAGCCCACAGTCCTTCGCAATCACCAACTACGAAGGCGCTCTCGTCCAACGGCCCCGGTTCAACAGGTTGCCGGCTGATGCCCGAGGCCTCAGAATAGTAGTTCCGTGAGGACTGAGCCCTGAATGCTTCTTCCTCAGCCGATGACTCGGGCTTCTCTAGTTCTATGATCTGGGGTCCGCCGACCAACCAGTGGTGCACGTACCCCGCCTGGAGATCATAGGGAACGTAGGAGTGTGGCATATGAGAGTGTTCCTTTGTCTGAATGTTCTGATAATCGATGGTGGTGTAGACCGGCGACAACAGCCTTACTGTGCGGTGATGGATGACTCACAGCCCCCCCCTGGCGACAGGCGGAGCTCTGCAGTTCGGGAGTTGCGATGGTGCAGACTCAATCTGGGTCGCCGGCCTGTACGTCTGAGATGACCCGAGGAGAAGGGCGCGCAATGACCAGACAGATGACACCGAAGGCGAGCTCGGACCCCAGAATGAGCCAGCGCAACCAGGCCTCAGCGGGCAATCCCTGTGTGACGAACAGTATAGCGTCAAAGACAGATAGCGCCAAGAGCTCGGCGCCAAGGACGCGAGCGATCCGCGGAACTAGGCGACCCCGACGGACGCCGTTGCGGAAGTAGAGCTCCGAAGAAACCATCAAGCCAAGCCAGACAAATCCTGCACCGAGAACGTAGTACTTCTCTACAGCACTGATCCTCCAGGCGCGAGCGGAAGACACCTGCACGAACACCAACGACGCGACGCCAACGATCGCGTCGCGGCTCACCAGAAGCACCCAGATCCCCAGGGCCAGCACCAATACCCACATCACGTAGACCAAGACGTAGCTCAGCCAAGTGCACTTGCCCACATTGAGGTCCTTATGGGTCATCAGGTCTACCTTCCCATTTCACCCGCAGTGCTCAGGGCTGTGGCCAGGCCCCGACATTTATCAGAGCTGCCCGGAAATCATCATAGAGCACGGGTTTCTGCATATGGATTGCAGCCCCCTCATCGAGACTCCATTCCGGTTCTTGCGGCCAAGAGCAGACAATCACTGGGATCTCACTCGTATCAGGATGCGCTTTCAGGGCGCGAAGCACCCCCCGAGCGCGCTCATCCAGGAAGTCGAGCTCCACCAATACGATACCAGGTGCTGCCTGCCTTACAGCAGTCGTGACGTCACTCTCCAGAGGCACAGAGACCACTTGACACGCGCTCTTGGTAGCGTAGCGTTGGATCAAGTAGCGGAAGCTGACATCATCACCCACAAGCACTAGAGTAGGAGCGAAACCCGGCTGCATACGGACCCTCCCATTCGTGCGTATGACAGCGACTCTTCCATCCACATTCTAGCACTGTCGTGCTCAGACGTCTTCCACTTTTCGGACGATTGGTTGTACTTTTAGGACAACTCCCGGGCTTTGCCATCTCCTCGCTGGTACGCACTCGGCGACATACCCGTCTCCTGACGGAAGACCCGGGCAAAATAACCACCGGTGGAAAACCCAACCGACATCGCGACCTCCGTGATCCCCATATCGCCCTGCTCTAGCAACGTCTTCGCTTGCTTGATCCGGTAGCGGTTCAAATATGAGATCAGCGTGATACCAAGCTCTTGTTTGAAACTGCGCGTCAGGTGCCGGCCGCTCACACCAACGTGATCCGCGATATCGCTCCGAGAGATGGGATACATGTAGTGAGAGTGAATATAGGCCATCGCACCCAACACTAGCTGCCGTGTTTCCGAGACCAACCGATGGCGGTGCGCTAGCACATTCTCAAGGCGCTGCAACATCTCCTCCACGGTGAAAAGTCCCTTGCCGAGAACACTGACCATCCCGCGATTGAGACGCGCCATGTCCTTCTCAGTCAGAACTTGCGCGGTGAGAACCACAACCGGGATGTGCCGGCTTGCCTCCTCTTCGCGCATCGCCTCCAGAACCCCAAAACCATCCAATTCCGGCATCATCAGATCCAGCAACACCAAGTCCGGGTGCTCCTGGCGAATCAGATCCAGTGCCTCCAATCCGTTTCGCGCCTGCAGCACTTGGTAATGAGGTGACTGAGCTTGCACAATCCGTCTGTTCACTTCGAGCGTGTCAGGGTCATCATCTACAACCAGAATCTTCTTACCTGCAGGTGGTTCGCCTGCGTCACCCGGCCAGCCCTGGCCCACCAGTAACTCAGTCAGCTGCGAGTTCCGGAGTGGCTTGGTCATGTAATCAGCTACCAAGAAGGTACCATTGTCACCGGTCTCATCCAACGCATAGAACAACACAGGCGTGCTCCGGGTCTCCGGGGCTCGTTTGAGCGTTGTCAGGATCTCCCAGCCATGTAAAGCGGTGACCTCCTGATCCAGGATAACAAGATCCGGCGGAGTAGCGAACAGCGCAGAACCACAACTTCCGCCGTCCACGATGATGTGCATGACAGCCTGAAGCCCCAGATGATTGAGGTGCCCCGTCAGCATCTCGCCGCTCGCGGCATCGTGGACCAACAGCGACACCTTCGGCCGGGCCATCGGGAGCAGCCCATCCTCCCCAAGCATCGCCGCCCCCTGCGCACCAAGCCCCCTCATACTTGGAAGTGCGATAATGAACTTGGATCCCCCACCTTCCACACCGGACGACTGCGCACTGATCTCCCCCCCGTGCATCTCCACCAACCGCTTGCAGATCGCCAATCCCAGCCCTAGTCCGCCGTAGCCACGGGCGGTCGTTCGCTCAGACTGCCGGAACTCGTCGAAGATCACAACCTGCTCGTCAATCGGGATCCCCAGACCCGTATCCTGCACGGTGATGATCAGCCTACTCCCCTCCAAGGTCACGAGTAGCGCGACCTCACCGCGATCGGTGAACTTGACGGCGTTGCTCACCAGGTTCAAGGCAACCTGACGCAACCGAATCCGATCTCCGTACACCTTCGGAAGGCCATCAGGGATCTCGGCGCGCCATACTACGCCCTTCTCTCGCGTCAACTGGCGCGCGATCACCATGATGGGCGCCAACACTTCCGCCATATCCAGCGGCTCAGACGCCAACCGCAGTTGGCCCACCTCACTACGAGCCAGATCCAGGACATCGCGAATCAGACTGTCAAGATGCTGGGCATTGACGTAGATACGCTCCAGGTCCTCTCGTTTCGTGCCACCCCAGGCGGACGACTCAGCCTCGAACTCTCGCAGCATGAGATCGCTCAGGCCGGAGATCAAGTTCAAGGGCGTGCGCAGTTCATGGCTCACCATCGAGAGAAAACGGCCCTTGAGCCGGTTAGCCTCTTCAGCCAACCGTTGTCCTTCCAGGGCCCTTTGATAGAGCCGGGCACTCCGCAGCGCCGCCACCAACTGCCAGATGATGTCCGCACACAGCTCCAGGTTACCCATGTCAAACGCCACGAAACCGGAGGGTGCTTTTTCCTCGAAGAACAGGGGCAGCAGAGCCAGATAGAATGGTTCATCCTCATCATAGAGACCATCCGGAGGAAAGGCACGTGTCGGGAAGTGCGACGACACTTCACCGACGCCGGCTGGCGCACCACGCAACTTGCACCAGGCAACCGAATCATCCCCCTCAGCTTCGTAGAAGGCTACAGCAGCATGGCGAATGCCCAGCAGAGGCAAACTCTCGGCAAGCACGGTGAGAATCTCATCC
>Ga0209121_10002051_pt1 | contig 20774 bp, 16 predicted proteins | sample Cruoilmetagenom3_FD_187292 | JGI IMG/M metagenome (GOLD analysis project Ga0209121, IMG submission 187292) | Oil polluted marine microbial communities from Coal Oil Point, Santa Barbara, California, USA - Sample 3 (SPAdes) (version 2) | ecosystem: Environmental > Aquatic > Marine > Oil seeps ...
AAATTTACCGCTGAATTCTGCATTTGTATCTGCTGCAATTGCCACCTGCAAGGTTTCACCCTGAATGATGGGTAAGTCAATAATGCTAATCTCATCAACATCTTGAAATATGGTGAATGAATTGGCATCATCTGCTTTACCGTAAAGGATTTCGTCTGGCAATACATCCCAATTTGCAGATAATTGATTTTCTTTTATCAAAGTCCAGGTGGAAGTATTCGCCTGGATAGCTGCTTCAAGAAGAGTAGATTCTTTTTGCAATATTGTTAAGGGAGCAAGAGCTCCTTCATCTTCATTGATTGGAATGATAAGTGTCACTCCGGCGATTGTTTCGGAAGGACTGGTAATTCTGTTGAGTGCGACAAAATCGTTTTGATCAAGTTCATATTGACGTGTGAGACCAGTCAGTGTGCTTCCAAATGGCAATACTTTTGATGTAAGAATTCCTGAAATTCCCTCTAAACCAGGAATGATTAACATTTGACCAATTTTCACCGAATTGGGATCAGAAATATCATTGGATGATAATAACTCATCCAATGATAGTCCAAAACGAAGTGCAATTGAGCTTAGTGTGTCGCCTTGCTGAACAATGTAAATGGCATCCTGCTGTTCGTTTGACATTGCATGAACAGCTGATTTTAATGGAGGAACATTAAATGAGAATAGCAGCAGAATAATGAATAGTCCAAAAATGAATTTAACCGATATTTTCATCACAATATGTAATTATCTCTTAATAAAAATCTAAAGGATGAGTAAAATCAACCCGGAAGATAGATTTTACAATCAAGTAAGAAGTTTACCATATGCATAAAAAGATGTGAAAGGAAGAACTGTGAAAATTACAACATGGAATGTGAATGGTTTTCGGGCGATTCTGAGAAAAGAAGCCTTATCCTGGATTCCAGATGTGGGGTCCGATATTTTGTGCTTTCAAGAGACTAAACTACAACTAGATCAAATTAACGAAGAACAGGCTTCGCTTGATGGTTATAGCTCTGTTTGGCATTCCGCCGAACGAAAGGGATACAGCGGTGTAGTGACTTTTTCAAAACCAGAGCCGGTGGACACAGAAAAAGGTATTGGAATAAAGGAATTCGATGTAGAAGGAAGAGTCATTCGCTCTCAGTATGAAGATTATTTCTTGTATAACATTTATTTTCCAAATGGAGGGCAGGAAAACAAACGTGTACCGTACAAACTATCTTTTTATGAGAAATTATTGGAAATTTGTGATAGATTACACCAGGATGGAAAGAACATTATCATAACGGGTGACTTTAATACTGCCCATAATGAGATTGATCTAAAAAATCCAAAATCCAATGAGAAAAACACTGGTTTCCTTCCAGAAGAACGGGAATGGATTGATCTATATTTAAAGCATGGCTTTGTGGATGCGTTTCGTGAGTTACACCCGGAACGAGAGGAGTATACCTGGTGGACTTACCGATTTAATGCGCGAAAGAACAATGCGGGATGGCGACTAGACTACTTTTTAGTATCAGAAAAGTATATGAATTTTGTAGAGGATGTAATCATACATAGTGACATCATGGGATCAGATCACTGTCCTGTAAGTCTTATTCTAAAAGATTGAAAAAATTAGGTTGAGAGAACATCCCAACGCTTATTTTATGATTTAGGTGTTTTATTTTTCTGGCACCAAGCAGCGAAGGATTAAATCTTTTGCTGCTTTTACTTCATCACATCGCCGGACAGGTGTTGTGTATGGCGCTTTGTGAAGAAGTTCCGGGTTTTCCCTTGCTTCTTCTGCAATTGCTTTCATTGCTTTCGCAAAGTCATCAAGCGTTTGCTTGGATTCCGTTTCAGTTGGTTCAATCATCAGCGCTTCATTAACAATCAAAGGGAAATAATTTGTTGGCGGATGGAATCCATAATCCATTAACCGTTTGCCAATATCTAAGGCATGAATATCAGGAATGTCCTTCCAGGCACCTTCGACGACAAACTCATGCATGCAGGGTCTGTTGAAGGGTAGGACATAATCCTTCTTAATTTTCGTCATCAAGTAATTTGCATTCAAGACAGCTTTTTCAGCAATATCCCGTAAACCTTTAGATCCATGCATTGCAATATAAGCAAAAGCACGTATGTGGATACCAAAGTGGCCGTAGAAAGCCTTCATTGTCCCAATAGTAAGTTCAGGTTTATAGAAACCAAAGAAGGGTGGTTTTTCTTCATCGCCTTCTTCAATTATTGTAATAATAGGGCTTGGGAGATATTCTGATAATGCTTTAGAAACCCCCACCGGACCAGATCCAGGGCCACCTCCACCATGAGGTGTTGAAAAAGTCTTATGAAGGTTAAAGTGCATGATATCAAAACCGATATCTCCCGGGCGTAATACACCCAGCAAAGCATTCAAATTTGCACCATCACCATAGACCAAACCACCTGCTTGATGAACCAAACGAATAACTTCCTCGACGTTTTCATCAAACAACCCAAGTGTGTTAGGGTTAGTTAACATCAAACCCGCTAAAGTTTCATCACATTCTGTTTTAAGCACATCCAGGTCAACATTGCCTTGTGCATCTGAAGCAAGCGGTATAACCTTAAACCCACTCATCGAGGAAGTCGCCGGATTGGTACCGTGTGCTGAATCAGGTATAAGGATTTTTTTTCGTCGAAAATCCTTATTAATTTGATGATATTTTCTAATGATCAAAGCCCCAACTAATTCACCCTGAGCGCCGGCAGCAGGTGTCAAACAAACCCTATGAAAACCACTAATCTCTTGAAGCCATTCCTGGAGTTGATACATGAGATAAAGGTTTCCCTGGATGCTGACGATCGGTTGGAGGGGATGAGTATTGGCAAAACCAGGTAATCGGGCAACCTCCTCATTGATTTTTGGATTGTATTTCATTGTGCAGGAGCCTAATGGATAAAATCCACCATCAATGGAATAATTCAGTTTAGAAAGATTGGTGAAGTGCCTAACAACATCAAATTCAGAAAGCTCAGGTAAGCTGAGGGACTCCCTTAGGAAATCTTTAGGAAGTGGGGTCAGTGGTACATCAGGCTCTGGAAAAGTTATACCTTTGCGTCCTGATTGAGAAAGTTCGTAAATGGTTGACTCAGACACCTGTTACCTCCTCCAGTGCCGAGACGAAATCATCTATATCATGTTTAGATAACTTTTCGGTCACAGCGATTAACATGTGATTCTCCAACTCCGGGTAAGCCTGACTGAGATCATACCCTCCCAGGACCCAATGATCTTGCAGGCGTAAGTTGATTTGTCTGACCGGTTGGGGTGTTTTCACAACAAATTCATGGAAGAAGTGTGTGTTGCTGTATGCTAGATCAAATCCTTTCAAAGCGGAAATTTTCTTCGCAGCATAATGCGCTTTTTGATAACATAAATTTGCTACCTGCCTAAATCCTTCTTTTCCGAGCAGGCTTAAATAGATTGTCGCAGCAAGTGCCATCAAGCCTTGATTCGTGCAAATATTCGAAGTCGATCTTTCTCGACGGATATGTTGTTCACGGGCGGTGAGGGTTAGAACAAAAGCACGCTTTCCATCATGATCAATGGTTTCTCCAACCAGTCGACCAGCTAACTTACGGACGAATTTATCCTTAACTGTGAAAATACCCAAATAAGGCCCCCCAAAAGACAAGGGAATACCCAGGGGTTGCCCATCGCCAACAGCGATATCTGCATCGAACGCCCTGGGTGTTTTTAACAGGCCTAAGGCAGTGGGATTGAAGATAAAGGCAACCAGGGCACCTGCCGCATGGGCTACTTCTACTAACTTCGTGTAGTCAATTACTCGACCGAAAAAATCAGGGTATTGAACAAGAACAATAGCTGTATCTCTGTCAATGAAAGGTATTAGATCTTGTGATTCAATTTTGTCGTTTATTGTTTCTTCATCGCCTATTACCAAAACATCATCGAAACCCTGCAAATAAGTTCGTATCGTTTCTCGATACTGGGGGTTTACAGCGCGTGAAACAACGATCTTTTTTCTTTTACCACGAAAATAATGATAAGCCAGGTTTGAAGCTTCAGCTGCGGCAGTCGCACCGTCATAATGAGAGGCATTGCTCACATCCATGCCTGTCAATTCAGTCATGAGGGATTGGAATTCAAATATGGCTTGAAGCGTACCCTGTGAGATCTCAGGCTGATATGGTGTATATGCTGTGTAGAATTCACCGCGTCGAAGGATCATATCCACCGCAGCAGGAATATAGTGATTGTATGCACCAGCACCTAGAAAGGAAATGAAATCTTCGGTTGATGCGTTTGCTGAACTAATCTCCTTGAGATCTGATGCGATTTCCATTTCTGTTAAAGGTTCAGGAAGATTAAGTTCCGGGAAACGGTGTTTTGCCGGAACTTGAATAAACAATTCCTCAATTGAATTTACCCCAATTGCCTTTAACATAGCATCAATTTCATGGGGGGTATGAGGTGTAAACATCACCCCTCGCGCTCTTCATTATAAGCGTCGTAAGCCTTTGCATCTAACAAATCTTCTAATTCAGCAGGATCATCAAGTTTCATCTTCATCATCCAACCAGTGTCATAGGGATCCGAGTTTAATACTTCAGGAGCATCACCAAGATCTTCATTAACCGCTGTGATCGTTCCTGAAACGGGGAATTGAACATCAGCAGCTGCTTTTACTGATTCAACGGTGGCAACTGCATCGCCTTTACTGACCGAATCTCCTTCTTCTGCCATGAATTCAACATACACAACATCCGATAATTGTTCTTGAGCATAATCTGTAATGCCAACAATTGCCAAATCTCCCTCAAATTTGACCCACTCATCGGTTTTGGTGTATTTCAATCCTTCGGGGCTTTCCATAATTTAACTCCTGTTCAAAAGTAAAAATATTAATAGATTGTAGAGGTGAAATCCTCTGTTAGCACTCGTGAAAATCAACGAGCAAGTAAGTTTCAGAGGTGTCTGTTTAATGGGTCTTTTTACCTGAGAGATTCGGTGTCTACTCCTTGCACCTTCGGTGCTGTTATTGATGAAACGGACTCTTCCCATTAACATCTAACTAACTGCAATAAAATTCTAAAACCATCAACTGATTATGTCAAGCAAACTCCTAAGACTTCTTAGAAGAATGTGACATTTATTGAGTCTGCCAAGTGATGAATGGAAGTAAAAGAGAATTTGAATAGCCACCGGGCAAAGTATTGCAGCAAAATACCCTTGATACTTTTCTCGTCTCAATATAATTCGTTATTTTATGTGGGTATGGACGGCAATGATGATGGGAAGGAATAATTAGCAGTGATTAACCAGCAGTTCCCCGGTTTTTTGATACTTTTTTGTTTCATCAACATATGCTAAAGATTGATGGCGGAAATATGTGTTATATAGTTCCGCATAATACTGTCCTTGCTTAAGGAGTTCTGTGTGATTACCTTCTTCAATGATGTCACCCTCCTGCATGACAAGAATACGATCAGCAGATCGGACTGTTGAAAGTCGGTGGGCGATCAGAATGCTGGTGGTTTCAGAAAGAATAAGGTCAAGTGCCGCTTGAATTTGTTTTTCAGTGAAGGGGTCAATGCTGGCTGTTGCTTCATCCAAAATAAAAATGGAGGGCTTTTGGATAAGGACACGCATCAAAGCAACTAATTGGCGTTGTCCCATTGATAGTTGTGAACCACGTTCGCCGACCTGTGTTTCCAGACCATTAGGCAATGTATTAAGCCATTCACCTTCACCAATTTTCTCACCAATATTGATGATTTCCTGTAGGTTACAGTCTGGACGGCCATATCTGATATTTTCCTCGATGGTACCTGAGAATAAAAATGGGACTTGAGAAACGATTCCCATTTTTCGGTGGAGTGCAACCAGATCGAATTTCCTAATATCTATGCCATCAATTAGAATCTCCCCTTCTTGAAATTCATAAAATCGGGTGATTAGTCGACCAATCGATGTCTTGCCTGCACCTGTATGGCCAACAAGTGCAAGTGTTTCGCCAGGAGTGATAAGCAAGGAAAAATCGTGTAAAACCGGTTCATTTTGTGTATATGAGAAGTTAACCTGACGCATATCAATGCGTCCGTCCAGCTCATCAGGTTTGATCGATCCGGATTGTTTGACTGAGTGTTTCGCATCAATCAAAGCAAAAATCCTTTCAGCAGCTGAAAGGCCTGTTTGGACCTGAGTCCAAAATGATGAAAGGCTCATCACAGGGGTAAGGAACCGGTCAAGTGTTGAAAGAAAGAGATACCAGGCACCTGCACTCACCAAACCTTCTGTAACCGTCACTGCACCAAAATAAACCATCAAGGCCGTAGCGATCCCACCAATTGTTCGTAGGACTGGGAAAACAATCGAGAGAATAAATCCCCGTTTGATGTTAACTTCAAATGAAGTTTGATTCGCTTCCTCAAATTCCTCAAAGATGGTCTTCTCTTGGCGGAAATTCTTTGCAATGGCAATACCACTCACGGTCTCTTTGATGGTTGAATTGACATTCGCCATTGCTCGCATACCTTCACGTGTAACTTTGCGTGCAATATGGCGATAGCGCTTGACAAGATAGAAAAGCAAAGGGATAAGAAGGAATACCGCAATCGCTAACCGCCACTCTGTCTGAATAAGGATTACAGCTAAAATTATTGAGGAAATCAGCTGCATTATTACATCGGTTGAAAGAGTGATTAACTGGCTGAATTCACGTGTATCCGAGGTGATCCGTGAAACAATCTTTCCGGAGCTGAAATTGTCATGAAAAGATAAATCTTGGTGCATGGAAGCTTTGAAAGCGTCAGTTGCGAGCTGTTGTGTGAGTTCAGCAATCGTTTTTACCGAATATCGTCTTCGCAGGAGATTGCTTATCCAACTTAGGATGCCTAATCCAAAAATTATTCCTGATAATGTCAAAATAAAATCGATTGTGATCGACTCTTGTGTAACCAGATCCAATCCTTTGGCAACAATCACCGGTGAGAAAGCCTCAATGATGGATCTAATGACTATTGTGCTGGCGATGATAATCAGATAGCGTATTTGTGATTTGAAATAATCGAAAATGCGCGAGAATAATTTCAGATCTGAATACTGCCTGTCATATTTTTCTGCTGATAAACCTGAAAAGGAACCCATACTTACTCGCTAAAAATTCTCTGATAAGATTTTGAATTTCTCATTAAATCTTCATGTTTTCCAATAGATATTATCTCACCCTGTCGCATGACAACAATCAGGTCAGCCCATCGTATTTGAGATAATCGGTGGGTTATGATCAGTGTTGTTCTGCCCTCTGCTGCTCGGAAGATAGCTTGCTGTATCCTGTCTTCAGTTTCACTATCTATTGCACTGGTTGAGTCATCTAAAATTAATATTTTCGGGGATGTAAGGAATGCACGCGCAAGTGCTAATCGCTGGCGCTGCCCACCGGAAAGTGTTGTGCCTCGTTCACCAATCACGGTTTCATAGCCTTTTTCAAAACTCATAATGAACTCGTGCGCTTGGGCTTCTTTGGCGGCTTGAATGATCTCTTCTCGAGTTGAATTCGGTTTTCCAAATGCAATATTTTCAGCAATAGAACGGGAAAATAAGAAGACATCCTGTTCAATAATGGAGATTTGATTCCTGAGGGCTTCGAGATACCAATCTCGCACATTCACATGATCTACAAAAATTTCACCTGAGTGAACATCAAATGTTCGATTGATCAATTTAACCAAGGAGGTTTTTCCGGATCCTGTTTGGCCGACAATCGCAACGGTTTGACCGGGTTTAATTGTGAAATTAACATCCTTAAGGATTGGTTCATCGTCAGTATATCCAAAAGACACATGATTGAACTCGATATTCCCAGCGATCGTGTGATCGTAACCTTCTGTGTTTTGATCCAATTTGTTTTCGGTTTTCAGCAATTCGATAATTCGCCTTGCTCCGGCGAAACCCAAGGATATTTGTGAATAGGCAAAAAGGGAGATAAACGTTGGAAAACCCAACAATGACAGCGTGCCAAAATAAGCAATGATGTCTCCCGTCAAGATTTGCCCCTCTTGGAATAAAAATAACGCATGTGCAAGACCAGTGGCCATAGCGATACCCAGAAGGAGTAATGGTAAAAACCGACTTTCTATGTAACCTTGTTTAGTTGATGCATCGCGATAGTCAATGGCGTTTTTTTCGAAACGGGCAATCTCCCCATTCTCCTGAGCTGAAGCTTTCACAATTTCCACACCATCGATTGCCTCAGCCAAACGACTATTTAAATTGCCAAAGGTTTGACGAACCTGGCTGGTGATTGGATTTAATATTTTTAGGTAATGCCATAATGCAAAAATATATAAAATGATAAATGCTGCAGGTGTTGCAATGAGTGCAATGTGATATGTTGGACCCACGATTAAGGGGATGAACAGGAAATTAAGAGATCCAAACACAAGATTTACACCCGGGCTGAACATGTAATTGACCTCCCGGACATCGTTCGTTGATCTTGCCATAAGATCACCGACAGATTGTAAATTATGGAAAGTCATACTCTTCCCAAGAAGATTGATGTACAATTCCTGCCGTACAAATTTCTCAATGTTTTGAGCAATGATTTCGAATCCATAATTTCTGGCAAATTGCAACATGCCACGAACTATCTGAGAGAAACCAATAATCAGAGCATAACGTTCAATTACTGGAAGTGATGGTTCTGGCAATATAATTTCATTAAACGCTCGACCAATGAAAATTGGAACAATACTTGCCAAAGCGGCATTGCTAATAGCACCGATCACAGCCATTACTATCCAGGGCCATTGATGAATGGCATGGGATAGTATCCACAATAGGGGAGTCTTTTGATTTGTTTTGTATTTTGGTGTAAAACTATATTCGGAAATGCGATCAGCAGTTTTCGTGGTCATCCACAAGTTCTTTCACGATTAAGATGTTTAATCTGAAATGATACTCATTTGTGTCAGGATAAATTTTCAACTTTGAGATTAAAATTGCCTGTTAAGATAAAGGTTATCGACGGGTATATCGTAATAACACATGCTATTGTACCTATAAATGTCATTCCGTGTTCGAGATAATTTCACTTACTTTTTGACTGATGATGCGTATAAGGTGGATTTCAGTGTTTAATGAGCGGCATTTGGTTAAATCTATATTTTGGTTGGGTAGAAAAATTATCAGGGATGGTATTGCCAACGAAGATCTTGAGGTTTCATTCAGCAAGAGAATTGTGAACAAAACTGTATAGAAAACATCATTTCACACATATGCTTTGCCGCAGCATCAAAAGTATGATATACTTGGTTTAAGTTATTCATCTGATTAATCCTATGAATCAGGAAAGGCTTTATGGAAAATCATGTGATCTCCCCAATAAAATCTCAATTTATTTCGTTTCTGACGCAGGAAGCCGCAAAAGGCACGGAGTCATTACCGAGTCTAAGCCAGTTAAGTGAATCCCTGGGAGTGAGTGTATCAACACTTCGTGAAGAACTGCAAGTTGCACGAGCATTGGGCTTCGTTGATGTAAAACCTCGAACAGGGATCAAATGTTTACCTTATTCTTTCACGCCTTCTGTTCTGTTAAGCCTTGCATATGCAGTAAATATCGACCCACATTATTTCCGCCAATTTTCAGACTTGAGAAATCATATTGAAGCTTCTTATTGGTACCCGGCCGTGAGCAACCTGACTTCTGAGGATATCCAAGAGTTAAACACAATTGTCGAAACTGCCAATAAAAAATTGGCTTCAGACCCAATTCAGGTTCCACATGATGAGCATAGGCGATTACACCTGACAATTTACAAAAGGTTGGCTAATCAGTTTGTTCAGGGCATCCTTGAAGCTTATTGGGACATCTATGAGGCTGTGGGTTTAAGCGTATATAAGGACAGAAAATATCTGGAAAGAGTATGGCTCTATCACAAACAAATGGTAGATGCCGTTGCGAATAATGATTACTTAAGCGGCTACCAGGCACTCATTGCCCACATGGACCTTTTATTCCAAAGGGAGCAAAATAACTCAAAATTGCGTTTTGAATAGCTTTTTTTGAGATGATCAAGCGAAAAAAGAAAGGGAAAAGGATCTTTTGAAAAACAACAGTTTAGATGAAAGAGTCAATGATTTTTGTATGACCATTTGCACTGTAAATGGTTCTGGCAGTGCGACAGCAAATATCACATTATTGAGGGCAATGTTTCATATGGGGATACCTGTTTCAGGAAAGAACATATTTCCATCAAACATAAAAGGACTTCCTACATGGTTTTCAATTCGTGTTTCCGATGACGGATATTTAGCACGAGTTGCACATGATGACATTATTGTGCAGATGAATCCAACGACTTTTCAGGATGACCTCAACTATGACATACCTGGTGGTGTTGTGTTCTATGCAGATCATATTAATCTACCGATTGAACGCGAAGATGTCATTGTGTATCCCATGCCTGTTAAGGATTTGATTAGATCTGCAGGTGTTCCACATGATTTACGTGATTATATGCAGAATATGGTCTATGTGGGGATTGTCGGTCAAATTTTAGGTATTGGAATGGAGTTTATTAAAGAAGCTTTATTAAGGCAATTTAAACAAAAGCCCTCGGTTGCAGAGTCGAATTTTGCCATTGTTAAACTTGCTGCAGAGTGGGCAAAAACCAATCTTGAAAAAATTGATAGGTATCGAGCTGAGGTGAGAGAGCCATTAGACGAGTATATTATGACAGATGGGAATACTGCTGGAGCACTGGGGGCTATCTACGGTGGATTCCAATTTTGTGGATGGTATCCAATTACACCTGCTACCAGTTTGGCTGAGTCTTTAGGTATGTTTGCGCCCAAATTACGAAAGGATCAAAAAACCGGTAAGAACACCTTTGCCATTGTCCAGGCAGAAGATGAATTAGCATCAATTGGTATGGCAGTTGGGGCGGGTTGGGCTGGTATCCGATCTATGTCTTCAACATCAGGCCCCGGCATCAGTTTGATGACGGAGTATATGAGCCTGGCGTACTATGCGGAAGTACCACTTGTTTTATGGGATGTTCAGCGCGTTGGACCCAGTACAGGATTACCTACGCGTACAGGACAGTGTGATCTAAATCTGGTTTATTTCCTGGGACATGGTGATACACAGCAGCTTGTGATTATTCCATCGTCAGTGAATGAATGTTTTGAATTTGGCTGGAAAGCATTTGATCTTGCAGAACAGTTTCAAACCCCTGTCATTGTCTTAAGTGATCTTGACCTGGGTATGAACTTGTGGATGACGAAACGCTTTGTTTATCCAGATTTACCGATAGATCGTGGCAAGATATTCTGGGAATCAGATCTTGAAGAACACGATGGGGAATGGGGGCGTTATCTAGATATTGATGGAGATGGAATCCCGTATCGGACCGTGATGGGAAATAAGCATCCTGATGCACCCTACTTCACACGAGGTACCGGGCATGATGAATTTGGAAAATATAGTGAAGATCCTGAAGTTTGGATGCGCAATATGGATCGAATCAAGAAAAAATTCGATACCGCCAGAGAAAAATTGCCTAAACCAATTTATCGAGAGATGGAGGATGCAAAAATTGGCTTGATTGCTATGGGCTCCACTGAATCAGCAGTAATCGAGGCACAGGACAGGTTGGCTGACATGGGGCTGCTAACGGACTTTATGCGTGTCAGAGCGTTGCCGTTTCCCAAAGAAGTTAAGAAGTTTATCAAGTCTCATGAGCGCAATTATGTACTTGAATTGAACCGGGATGGTCAATTGCATCAGATCATGATCATTGAATATTGTGACATGACAGACCGTTTAATTTCTCTATCCTATATTGATGGATTGCCCATGACTGCTGATTGGATCATTAAAACAGTGGTTAGGAAGGAGCATGTGAGGAATGACTGATCAAAAAGTTAAAGCGAATGCGATTGGACTAACTAGGTCAGACTATCGAGGGGAGCGCTCTACACTCTGCCCTGGCTGTGGTCATAATACAATCTCTGCACAAATCATGAGAGCTTGTTTTGAGATGAATATTCCACCAGATAAGATTGTAAAATTTAGCGGGATTGGCTGTTCCAGTAAAAGTCTCGCTTATTTTTTAAAGCAATCTTTTGGATTTAACGGTTTACATGGTCGAATGCCATCATTGGCGCTAGGTGCAGCATTTGCAGATACAAGTATGAAAGTAATTGGTATTTCCGGTGATGGTGATACAGCCAGTATCGGTATAGGACAATTTATACATTTGGTTCGGCGGAATTTACGCATGGTTTATATTATTGAAAACAATGGTGTCTACGGTTTAACAAAAGGTCAATTTTCTGCAACGGCTGAAAAGGGATTGGAGCTGAAACACCAGGGTAAGAACCCATTCGTTCCAATCGATATCGCAAAAGAAGCTCTGGTTGGGAATGCCAGTTTTGTTGCTCGATCTTTTGCAGGTGACCCTAAGCAGCTGCGTGTATTAATTAAGGCTGCCTTGAGTCACAAGGGGACGGCGGTATTGGATATCATCAGTCCGTGTGTAAGTTTTAACAACAGGGAAGACACCTTACATTCTTATCAATGGGGGAGACAACACGAAGCTCCTTTGCATGATATTTCTTATATTCCCACACGTAAGGCAATAATTCTGGATGAATTTAAGCAAGGGGAGATTAAAGAAGTAACGATGCATGATGGATCTGTTGTCATCTTGAAGAAATTGGATCAGGATTATGATCCAACCAATAAATTACAGTCATTGCAAATTCTTGAAGAGGCAGAACAGAACAACTGGCTCGTAACTGGTTTGATCTATGTTGATCCAGATCAACCTTCTCTATATGACTACATGGATTTAATTGAAGAACCATTGAATCGCCTTTCCTCTGAAAGGTTGCGGCCAAACAAGGACTCCCTGGATGTGATCAATGACAGTATGTTGTAGTCTGGCATCGTGTCCTTAATCTAAAAAACCCGGTGCGATAGACTTACACCGGTTTTGTTATTTTACTGAAAATTACATATCACCCAGCGTATATAACAAAGCCAGGTTAGGTTGACGGAAAGCGCCAACAGGGAAACCAGAAATTAATATCACTTGCTGTCCTGGTTTGAGGTTTGTCCCCGTTGCGATTGCGGTTTCAACATGCTTGATCATTGTTTCAAGCGTATCAGCATATGGCACCAATAAAGGGGTCACTCCCCAATATAGACTCATTTGATGAAAAGTTGTTAATTCTGGTGTAAATGCCAAAATGGGTACAAACGGCCTGGCTTTGGACATCAGTCTGGCTGTTTTACCGGATTGTGTGAAAACGACAATAGCAGCAACATTTCGGTCTTTTGCCAGCTCTTTAGCCGCATTTGTGATTGATATCGAGTCGTTTTGTTGCGAATGTTCCCTGATGAATGTCGTCTTTCCCCATTTCTCTAAGTTCATCTCGGCTTGTTTTACAATCGAATCCATCATTTGAACACTTTCAACAGGGTATTTCCCTGCTGCAGTTTCTCCCGAAAGCATAACAGCATCTGTCCCGTCGAAAACAGCATTAGCTACATCTGTGGCTTCTGCACGGGTCGGGCGAGGATTATTGATCATTGAATCGAGCATTTGTGTTGCTGTAATGACCAGCTTTCCATATGCATTGGCGCAGGAGATGATTTCCTTCTGTGCTATGGGAACAGCAGCAGGAGACATCTCAACCCCCAAATCACCACGTGCTACCATAACACCATCAGTTACTCGCATAATACTCTCAAGATTTTCAAGTGCTTCTGGTCTTTCCAGTTTCGCAATGATCGGAGTCCTTGCGGCAGCCTGGTTTGGGGCTAATTCTTCAATAGCCCTGCGTACTATTTGTACATCCTCAGAACTCTTAACAAAGGAAATCGCGACCATATCCACGCCTTTTTCCAGCCCGAATTTTAGATCGACTTTGTCTTTTTCAGTGAAAATTGGTATGGATAAATTTGCTCCTGGCAAGTTGACGCCCTTATTAGATTTCAAAGTGCCACCTAAAATGACCACTGCTTCAATGCGATCTCCGTTCACCGACTGCACTTCAATCTCAAGATTCCCATCGTCCATGAGAATATGATTGCCCGGTTTGAGGGCTTTGTGCAGATCCGGGATTTCAAAAGGGATAAACTTATCATTCTCATCAACTACAAAAGCCTCTGAAGAACTCAAGGTAACCTGATCTCCAGCTTTCAAATCCATTTTGTGTCCTGGAAGTTTTCCAATACGAAGCTTTGGTCCTTGCAGATCCTGCAAAATGGTAATCGACACGCCTTTCTCATCTGAAATGTCTCGGATCAATTTGATTAATTTCTCATGATCTTGATGTGCCCCATGAGAGAAATTTAAACGCGCGACGTTCATCCCCGCACTAATCAAGGATTGAATTTTGGTTTCAGTATTGCTGCTGGGGCCTAATGTGCAAACAATTTTAGCAAAACGCTCCATGTGTCCATCCTTACAACAAATTAATCCAACAAAAGAATATCACGTACAATTGGCAACATCCAATCGACTACCTCTTTTTCAATGATCAAAGGAGGGGCTAAACGAATGGTGTGTATATGTGTTTCCTTCACCAAGATCCCTCGATCAAGAAGTTTTTCAGCAAAACGTCTGGCACCTCCCAATTCGTGTTTAAGTTCCACGCCAATTAATAAACCCTTTCCGCGGATATCCTTAATGTTTTTTTGGGGGATTTCTTCCAAATAGTCCATGATGTATCGCCCCATTTTTCGGGATTTTTCGATCAGGTTTTCATCTTCAATAACTTCTAAAGCAGCAATAGCAACAGCAGCGCCAAGCGGATTACCACCAAAAGTGGAACCATGTTCACCGGGTTGGATTAGACCTAAGACAGGTTTGTCCGCCAGCACAGCAGACACCGGGTAAAACCCGCCAGATAGCGCTTTACCGATAATGATCATATCTGGTCGTACATCCTCATGCTGACAGGCAAATAAGGCACCTGTGCGGCCCAATCCGGTCTGGATTTCATCAGCAATGAAAAGGATGTTATTATCGCGGCACAAGCCTTCAACAGCTTTTAAGTACCCTTTAGGCGGAATGATAATACCGCTTTCGCCCTGGATTGGTTCAAGCATGATAGCAGCAGTGTTTTCATTGATAGCGTTCTTAATGGCTTCAAGATCACCATATTTGACGTTAATAAAACCAGGTGTAAATGGACCAAAATCCCGTTTATATAATTCAGTTGAAGTAAAGGAAATAATGGTTGTTGTTCTTCCGTGAAAATTCCCATCAGCTACAATAATTTCCGCGTTATATCGCGGGATATTTTTGGTTACATATCCCCATTTTCGGGCAACTTTTATCGCTGTTTCAACTGCTTCAGCACCACTGTTCATGGGCAATGACATCTCGTAACCTGTCATGTCTGAGAGCTTTTTATATAACAGCCCGAGCTTATCATTACGAAATGCCCGGGATGTGAGTGTCAGGTTATCCAGTTGTTCAATCATTGCCTGCTTGATCTTTTGATGGTTATGGCCTTGATTTAAGGCAGAATAAGCGCTCAAACAGTCAAGATATCGGTTTCCCTCAACATCGTAGACCCATACACCTTCACCTTTGCAAAGAACAACATCGAGTGGATGGTAATTATGAGCGCCAAAATCGTTTTCGAGGTCGATAAAATACTTGCTTTTGGACATCTTAATTGCCTCCAACCACTAACTCAGCCAAGATTGCTTTTTGTGCATGCATGCGGTTTTCAGCCTGATTGAATAATCGAGAATGAGGACCATCTGCGACTTCCTCTGTAATCTCTTCACCACGGTGTGCTGGAAGACAATGCATAACAATGGATGTGGGTTTTGCTAAATTCACCAATTCTTGATTTACCTGGAATGGTGGAAAGACTTTTTTACGATGATTTGTTTCCTCTTCTTGCCCCATACTTGTCCATGTATCGGTATAAATGACATCTGCATCTTCAGCAGCAAATTTGGGATCTCTGGATAGGGTCACAGACCCACCAGATAGCCGTGCAAAACCTTTGCACAGGTCAATATCTGCATCAGGCATGTCATATCCTTCAGGGTTGGCAATTCGGAAATTTGCACCGAGTTTGGTGACGACTTTCATCAAAGAAACGGCAACATTATTTCCATCCCCTATGTATGAAATAGTCAAGTCTTTCAAGCTTCCAAAAGCCTCCCTAATTGTTAATGCATCCGCCATAGCCTGACAGGGATGATTGTAATCACTTAAACCATTGATTACCGGTACTTTTGACCATTTCGCAAGTTCAAGGATATGTTGATGATCGAAAACCCTGGCCATGATCACATGAACATATCCAGACAAGACTCGTGCAACATCCGCTATGGATTCACGCTTTCCAAGTCCAATTTCCTGTGGAGATAAATAAAGGGCATCTCCTCCCAACGTACGCATGGCCATATCAAAACTGACCCTGGTACGGAGGCTAGGTTTTTGAAAAACCATTGCAAGTACTTTGCCTTTGAGAATTGGTTTGGATTGCCCATTTTTCTGTTCACTTTTAAGTTGAAGGGCGTAATTAATTAGGTATTCAATTGCATCAGAAGAATAATCGGCAATGTCAAGAAAATGTTTCATTTTTTCTCCTATAGTTGATGGTCACATATTTTAATCGAGAGATTTCCGTTGGATGTCTGTAAGGCTCACGACCTTTTCTTCGTTGCGGAGGAATCTAACGCCAAGCAGTATCGTACTGATTTGAGCTGTACCCAGGCTGAAAAATGTGCCTGAAATGAATATACTCATGAGTGTGAGGATTAATGGTAGGTTGTCTTGAATGGCCTTTGTTCTATTGTTAAGTTTTTCCAAAGTCGCCTGATAATCCATTAGAACTGACTGTGCGTCTTCTAAATCATCGTCCAGAAGCAGAACCTCTTCAGTTAGATTAGAGAGATCTGTTTTTAAGGTGTCTAATCCTCCTGTTGTTTCGTTCAATCCTTGTTCAATATCTTCCAAAGAGTCTGGAATATTCTCAAAACTATCAGCTACTTGCGCGAGGCCAATATGCAGGGGAACTTCTGGTTGGTAATCAATACCAATAAGTGGAATCGCTGCAAGGAATGAAAGGGTCTTATCTATGAGTTCTGCGCTTGTTGAGGATGATGCCAGTGCGATCTGTGTATCGTTAACTGTTAGACGGAGGTCATCGCCTATCAGGGTCGCAGAAGTATCCAAAGATTCAGATATGCTGTCAAAAGTACCGTCCAGGTTGTCAAATGTGGTTACGATTGTTGTCAAGTTAGTCTTTGCGTTTTCAATAGCACTATCCATCACAATGAGGCCATCGCCTGTTGTGAGTAAAGTCGTATTGAAGAGGTCTAACATCTCCGAAAGAGATCCATTGATGCGAGGTTTCACAATCCAGGGGGTGGCAATACCCACTAAAGAGAAAAGAAGTCCAAACGATCCAATCAATATTAGAAAGTTGCTCATACGTCGTCTGCTATTTGTTTTATTCATTACATCTTTTCCTCAAAATTCTTCTTTACAGTTGCAAAGATAGCTTCTTGAATTTGCCACATTTCTTTTTTTGTTTCTTGAGTATCATGGTCAAACTCTAATAAATGAAGCGTACCATGAATTGCCAGAAAGGCACATTCTTCATCAATCGATTGGTTATTTTCTGCTGCTTGTTGTTTTGCTTTATCTAAGGAAATTATGATATCGCCCAGGTAATATCTGCCTGTTTCTGGGTTAAAAAAATCCTGATTAAATGATAAAACATCTGTTGAGTTATCTATAGAACGAAATACTAGGTTTAACCGGTGAATTTCAGCATTGTTTGTGAGACGAAGTGTTAAATCAACCTCCTGCCTATCAAATTTCGCCAGTGTTGTTGTAACAGCGAATTTGATCATTTCCCGATTTATTTCTTGTAAAGGTTGTGTTTTATTTTGTAAATCGATCATAACCATGCAGCGAAAATTTATCTATCTCCCGATAATTCATGATTTGTTGTCTTCATTATCCAAATCTGGATATTTCATGCGTGGGTGATATGTTCCGTTGAGAGTTCGACAAAATGAGTTTTTCACGTCCTGTAAATCTTTAAGGGTCAGGTTTGTATCATCCAATTGATCGTTTCCTTGATAGAAGTCAAATACAGTATCAACCAGGGATCGAAGTTCTTCCTCGTTTTTTGGAACTTCAGCTCTAGCACGAGCCTCAGTACCATCTGCAAGCATTAAGAGAGCCGTCTCCCTTGATTGAGGGCGAGGTCCGGGATAGGTGAATAAAGATTTGTCAACTTTACTGGGGTCACCGGCTTGTTCAACAGCTTGTGAATATTGATAATGTGTATACATGGTGCCATGATGCTCACGAATGAAGTCAATGATCCTGTTGGGTAGATGGTGTTTCTTAGCAATTTCAACACCATCTTTGATGTGTCTGATGATAGTCTGAGCGCTGATCACCGGGTCAATCTCATCATGAGGATCGAGTTCTGTTCTTATTTGATTTTCGATAAAGAATTGGGGATTAAGAATTTTTCCACAATCATGATAAATTGCCCCAACTCTGACAAGTAATCCATCCGCATCGATTGCTTCTGCCGCTTGTTCTGCAAGATTGGCAACCTGCAATGAATGCTGATAACTTCCTGGTGCATTTCTTAGCATTTTTTTGAGCAAGGGGTGATCAGGACGAGATATATCAAGGAGCTGCAATGTTGTGGTCATTCCTAGAAGCTGGGAAAACATATATTGTAATAACAAGGTTAGCCCAGCAGAGCCAATGCCATTAATGAGCGACGCACCGGAGAGTGTAGCTATTCCAACCCAATCGGTAACAGTATCAGGCAGACGAAAACTAAAAATGATGCCAATTCCTGCAATGCCAATAGTTATGCCCGCAATGAAAAAGGAAGCGATTTGTTTGGCTTTACCCAATGTTAATATGCCAAGAATGGCTGGAATTAGGTAGTAAATTGTTAAGTCCAATCCGTTTGTCATACCATATGCGGTCATGACAGCCAGAATCATCGAGAAAATCGCTGCAATTTCAAAGTTGAAGATGACGAATAATGTTAGGCTGAAGGCAGCTAAGGGAAACACATATGGTACGACCGTACGCCCAATTATCACAAATCTGGCTAAAGCAAGGAAGATCAGGAATGTTACTGCAATCAAAAGGTTGGCTTTTAAAGGAAATAACAGACTATCTTTACGGATGTAGAAGTATAAAAATACCAGACTACTGATCAATATTGTCAGGACTGCGGCGCCGATAATCTCACTCGTGCGATCGCTGGCTTGGATAAGCCCATACCGCTGCAAAGCCTCCCACTCAATATCTCGGATGATTTGCCCCCTTCGTATCAATGTTTCACCTGTAACAAATGAATGCGTAACAGGTTCAATGGCTTGACGCACCTCAGTTATTGCCGCTTCCGTATGTTCTATACTGAACAAGCTGTTTGGAACGATAAATGGTTCAACAAGTTCAATAACGATATTTGATTGATCTACTGGCAAAGAGAAATCAATTAACGAGGGGATGTTTCTTTTAGCAGCATATATATCGTTTTCCCTCAATGTATTCCGCATGATTTGTTCTAATACTGAGGTCGCTTCAAGTTGTATCGCATCCCAGCTTGCCTCACTGATTTGAAGTACCTGGGTTGTTGTCTCCTCGGAAAGTTCAATGTTTTCAATTGCATGAATATCAGCCAATTTATCGTTTGAGGTCGCATAGCCATCTTGGCGAACAGTCGTAATAAAATACAATACCGTTCGTAACTGTTCTACTTGATGTCGGCCTATACTGGGGTCAGCAGGCGAATATACGGGATCAACAGCATTCTCGGCTTCCATGCGTGATTGTTCTGTAAGAACTTCGCTTTCAAAAGATAAAGAATAAGGTGCAAGAATATCCTGTGAGGCAACATCACCAATTTTCATAGGAAATGAAGATTGGTTGAAGGCGTCTGGAAGAATTAATGTCAAAAAGGCAAGAATCGCAGAAATAATCAAGATAACTATCTTGAAAAATCCTGGATGAATTAATCGATTCTTGATTTTGGGTTTATTTGTCATACAAGTTAATCATTTTGAAGCACATTGCGAACAATTCTACTGGCATCCTGACCAGAAGCGCGCCCTTTCAGTTTAGGCATGAGATTTTTCATTACGTTTCCCATATCCTTCAAATTTTTTGCGCCAACTTCTTCGATCACGTCATATGTGAGTTCTTCAAGCTCTTTTGGGCTCATTTGTCGCGGTAGGAACTTGGAGAGTATTTCCATTTCCTTTTCAGCTTGTTTGATTAAATCATTACGGTCCACCGTTTTTGCTTCGATAATTATGTCTTCCCGAGTTTTTAGCTCTTTTTGGAGAATGCTTAGAATCCGAGAATCATCAACTTCGACACCCTCATCCACTTCAACAAGTTTAATAACAGATAGAACCAACCGCAATGTTCGTTTTGAATCTCTATCTTGAGCCTTCATGGCTGTGGTCAATGCACTTTGTAATGTGTGTTTTAAAGTCATAGAATAGATTATACCTTTACTTCTTGAGTTGATTGACCATTGAAACTATGGATCGTTTGTGATTTACTCTCGCAATCCTTAGTTTATTTATTATTTTTTCGTAGATATCCTTTGTCCTTTTTACAGCAGCCCAAAAAGCAAATACGAAGTGGGGGCCTGATTTAGGTGAATCACATATGGGCGTGGGAATCGAGTGGCATCATTGGTTTGAGGAAATTTGAAAGAACTGGAAGGACCGCAACAAACTCCAATAAGC
>Ga0209121_10002052_pt1 | contig 20772 bp, 7 predicted proteins | sample Cruoilmetagenom3_FD_187292 | JGI IMG/M metagenome (GOLD analysis project Ga0209121, IMG submission 187292) | Oil polluted marine microbial communities from Coal Oil Point, Santa Barbara, California, USA - Sample 3 (SPAdes) (version 2) | ecosystem: Environmental > Aquatic > Marine > Oil seeps ...
TCATCGTCACAGAAGCCGACCGAACCGTTCCCATAAGTCGCCGCACTCGAAGCATAGATAAAACGAATATCGGCGTCCGTCGCCCATTGAGCCAGCAGTTTGGTGTATTCGTAATTGTTCTTTATCAGGTAGGAGGCGTTTATTTCGGTCGTATCCGAACAGGCGCCGAGATGAAAGACAGCATCAATGGGGCTGTCAAGTTCGTCTTCAATGATCAGTTCCAGAAAATCGTCCTCCTCGACATAATCCGCGAAGGATAGATTTTGCAGATTCTTCCACTTCCGGTCCTTACCAAGCTGGTCAACGACAAGGATGTCTGTAATTTTTCTTTTATTGAGTCCGGCAATCAGTGCCGAGCCTATAAAGCCGGCTCCGCCAGTAACTATTATCATCTGCTCTCCTTATTATTCTTTCCGAGTTAATAAACTTAATTTGTCATCTCTAATTTGTCAAAAGTTTTCGGTTCTCCGGGCGCATATAAAAAGTCGCCCAAAGCCGGGCGACCGGAAACAACTATAAGAACCAGATATTTTGTCAACAAAGAGCGATATAGCTGGCAATCGCCAGAATCAGGATCCGCCTCTTGTTAAATACAAATGGTAGCCATGTTTCGTAATAAAACTTGCTCATCGTGCATACCCTGAAAAAGTACCATCAATCATAACTTTATTACACTATGATAACCGATACGGGCTTAAGAAGCAAGGGAAATCGCACTTGCCAAAGTGTAAACACTTATTATTAAGGCACTTACATCCCTCAAGACGAGCGTTTTTTTACAGCCTGTCAAACCCGGCAGACACCGGAAAATCCCAATCCGGCCATCGTATCTCCATCTGCCCCTGTTAAAAAAGCATATCTGCGCCGGCTAAATCTACATCGAATCGACTCATGGTCGCATCTAATTGCCTTCAGGATATGCCAGGACCGATAAGAAGGATAACAACAAACATAAAGATGCTCATCGCGGATTCGATAGATTTATTCTGGCGTGAAGACCGAATCCAAGGCCGGCTCCAATACAAACCTGCTCCTTTAGAAATCCGCCGATGAGCAATGGTATCAGGCCACCCATCAAAAATTCTACTGTAAATATTTCTAATGGAGTTTACTTGACCGTTAAGCTGAGGTGGATTATAATTCTACATTTGTGTTCGCGTCGATTAGCATTCGATTAAGAGTTTCGTTGACAAAGTAATTCAGATCGCGGTATAATGTTATCGTGATTATGTAATAAGGAGACTAATATGACTGAATATATGCAATATCTGGCCTTTTGGACACCGGGGCCCGTCGAGCTTATCATTATTCTCGTTATCGCGGTTCTTCTATTCGGTAGACGGCTGCCCGAGATTGCCCGCGGTTTAGGTAAGAGTATGACCGAATTCAAAAAGGGAGTTCACGAAGTAGAAGAAACCAAAGACGAATTGGTCAATGACGTCAGGAAAATCGGTGATGACGTGGTCAAAGAAACTAAAAACGCCGCTGGTCTGGACGAGCCGGAAGATATGATGAGCTAACTCACCCAAGTCCCGAAGCCTCACGGACTTTTTCTGTCTGCAAAATGGGCAAAGATAAAAAGAAGAAGAAAAAGAAACCGCAAGATCCTCTCAATTCCACCATGAGCCTGGGCGATCATCTGGAGGAGCTACGCGCCCGCCTGATTCTTGCGATTACCGGATTGCTCATCGGAACGGGCATTTCTCTGGTTTTCGGCACGCAGATTATCAAATTTATCGAAAGACCGTATACCAAAGTTTATAAGGAACGGGAAGCTAAACTCCAGGAAAAGGATACGCAGAAGACCGTAACGCTCATAGAAGATCTTCTCAACGATATACACCTGAAATTAGCCGCCGACCCGAACACCCAAGACATCGAGCCGAAAACGGAGGAATTCGTGTCTAAGTTTTGTACAGAGGCTTTTTTGGCGTTATTTAACGATCCGAACTACACCGGCATCCGTCCGTTCGGAAGTCAGTTAACTTCTGCACCTCCCCTTCAAATACTAAGCCCGGCCGCCGGTATTATCAGTTATATCAAAATCGCCTTGATGACCGGTCTGATCCTGTCGTCTCCCTGGGTGTTCTATCATATATGGATGTTCGTTGCCGCGGGACTTTATGCCCATGAAAGAAAATACGTCCACACCGCCGTCCCCTTTTCCGCAGCGTTGTTCGTCACCGGCGCCTTATTTTTCATTTTTGTTGTAGCGCCGCTGACGCTCAAGTTCCTTGTGAAGTTCAACGAAGGCGTGCTTGGCGCCAGGTCCAATTTCACCTTTGCCGACTATATTTCATTTGTCACAATGCTCATGCTGGTTTTCGGTATAGCATTCCAGACTCCGATTGCGATCTTCTTTCTAAACAGAACAGGTCTGGTCTCAATCCAGGCATTACGTAAATCAAGGAAGTTTGTTCTGCTCGGTATATTCGTCGTAGCCGCGATGGCTACTCCACCGGACGTGATTTCTCAAGTAACGCTTGGAATACCCCTTTACTTTTTGTTTGAACTGGGTATAGTGCTCTGTTCGGTTATTGAACGCAGAAGGAAATCAAAAGAAACCGCCACCTAATTCCATCTCCGCCGCAGCGGCCATTTCCTATTCTACCTCGCGTTTGACCTGATAATAGTACGTGGCATATCGACCGTCGATCGAAAAGCTGTTGCCGGTGTGTTCAACATACCGTGTTGTAGGCACACCATAAACATCGACGACGTTCACCGATGCCAACGGAGCGCCTTTGAATGTCAGAATTGCCTGTACCGGCTCAAGGAGTAAAGGAGGCCCGCCTGTTTCGATGAGCTTTGTGCCGTCTTCGTTATAAACGGTGCCGAGCTGTTTATCCTGCGCCATGGCGGTAATGAGAATGTGCCCTGATTCGATCAGAGGCCGGTTATCCAGCGGCGTAAACAGCAAGCTGACAAAAAGCGTTTGGCCGATCCGGACGGTCACACCGGGCAGATCAAACGTGCCGCTTCCGGTAAAACCTATAACACCCTGCGTCTTCTCGGAATGGACGGTGACGACTTTACTGCCGTAGTCCCAGGTGAGCTGGCCGGTGCTGCTTCGAACGGTCTGCGCCTGCCGGTCCCAATACGCGGATAATTCGCCGAGATACGAAGATTCCAGGCCGTCCTCGATTTTTAGTGTCACACGACCTATTGCCAGCGCCTCTACGGCTGTATCGCCGTGGGCCAGCAATTCATTTTCATCGTAACCGGCCAGGCCGTGCTCCTGCTGAAGCTTATCGGTGCCGGCGAAAATATCGCCGGTTGAAAGCCGGCGGGCTGAAATAATATCGCCTTCCTCGATGTGGTTGTTATAGATAGCGAAGGCTAAAGCCGGGAACTGACCGATATAGTGCGGAGTACAGGTGACGTATGACCTCATGGCGGGCCAGCCGTTGCCAATAAATGCGCGGGAGGCGGCGAAGTGGTAGGATGCGTCCCACCCCTGGAGCCCCATGCCGTAGAACGCAAATAAAGGAGCAATCTCCGCCTTCCACTGGTTGGGCGGCTTCTGCGTCCATTCGGTCATGATGAAGGGCTTGTCCTCGACCTGCCAGAAACCGCTGGAGAGGATTCCGCGACCGGCTTTGTTCATGTGGGTGTCATTGCTGACCGAGCCGGCGGTAATGTTGTGGCCGCCGGCGCCGCCGCCGAAGTAGTTGTGGCGGTCGATTGCATCCATCGCATCGTCGGTCCATAGGTTTGCAGCAGATGCCGCCGGACCGCCCGCCTTCCACGCGGTGGTAACCGTTACCGCCTTGTAACCCATCTCGCACAGACGCTGCTGCCGGCGCTTGTAGTAATCCCGTTGTAGTTCAGCTAAGAAACGAATAAAGTCGCCCATGCGCTTTTTTTCGCTGTTCTTGCTGAAGCGAGGGCCATCCGCTTCCATCTCCCAGGCACCGTACATTTTCATCTTCGGATTATCGACCGAGTCATCGGGCCTTGTTCCGGCTCCCCAGGCAACCTTCAAACTTCTATCATTGCGGTAGTGATTCTTCACCCAATTCATCCACATGGTGCTGAGGATCGCCGCATGCCGATCGAGCTTACCGTTGCTGTACTCAGCCAAATCATTAAGTGGAGCGTGCCAGAAAATGCTGTCTTCATTATGCACTTCGACTATCGCCAGAGCCGGATCATCCTTGTAGGCGAGCCCTGTATATGGATTGATATGTTCGAGAAGCACACGCTCCCAGTGCCACTCCGCATCCTGCAGATCCTGCATGATAGTCACAACACCCGAAGTGCTTTTTCCGGCACCCCTGTCAGGCAGCTCATTATAAAGGTCCTGCGGATAGCCATCCTCCGGCGTGATTACATGCGGGTAGAACAGCGACAATGTCATATAGATACCGCTGTCCTTAAGAATCGAGAACCACCGGTCCCACCTTTCCAGCCTGGCGGAATCGAATTGTCGGCTGCGGCCGCCCGACTGCAGAACGCCCAGTACGCTTTGCACCGGATGCTGGCGCACCATGTTGATGCCGTGCTTGGCATAGAACCGGGCCTGACGACGCTGCGACTCGACCGTCTCGGTCATCCCGGCGTCAACTCCCCAGAACTTTACTGAAGTACCGTCCTCGAAAGCGAAATCCTTACCATCTCGCTTAAGAAAACCGTGCTTACCGGCGGGTTTCTCGACCAGGCGACTCATATCGATTATCGAATCCGGCGAATGCCGGTCCGGCCCGGACATCAGTATGAACCAGTCATCCGGTCCGGGCGCCGGCGGATTCGGATCGGGCTTAACAACACCAGTTGGCGCCCAGGGAAAATTCGTAAAAGCAATCGCGTCGATGCCGCCGTGACCTTGCTCATCCGCTCCATCACGATCCGAGATGCGCACCTTCAGCGTGTGAGGCCCGGCCGCCAAACCTACCGAACCGCCGAACGTCCACGCAATGAAGCGTATATCTATACCCGGATCGACCAGGTCAAGCCGGTTGGTGACATACGACAGATCGATATCCTGCCATACCCCGTCGTCGATGCTGTAGCTGTAATCGGCCCCGCCGTTGCTGTTGCGAAACGGATTGAGCCGAATCCACCACGAATAACTTCCGCCTTCGGTAACGGTGAATGCGTACGTCGCCGTGCCGGAATCGTGGTAACTGTTGCTCGTGTAGTGCGAATGCCAATCACCATCTGAAACGCCCGGCTCTCCCGGCGATAATAGGTCCTTCGTGATTTTATCGTTATGGTACCACGATCCGGCGCCCTGTTTTTCAACGAAAGTGGACGTATTATAATCCTCACCTTCTATCCAGATCGCCTCATTCGCCGGGGCAGGCTTTAGAAAATACAATGCTAATAAAAATACCGCCATAACAAATCTGGCAGAGACTACTGCACTTTTTCTCATTTTCATTATCCTTGCAAAGAAATCGTAATTATAACATAATATGACAGGTTTGGAAAACTTCTGTTTTGAATAACCTAAAGTTGGAAAGGTCAGAAAATGCTATCGCGACGAAAAGAACAAGCACGGTCAGTTTGTCCAAAGACTTGTAAGCCTCGTAAGCTTCAACTTAAACATCGTTGGATCAAGTGGATATTTCCAATTGGCGGGCTGCTGGCGCTGTTGTGGTTTCTGCTTCGTGTAATACCTAAGCCTTCACGCGCGACGTACCCGTGCCAGCGTGTCGCCTTCCCATTGGCATCGGGTTTCGCACTCTGGCTGGCCGGTGCAATCGGCTCGATCACTGCTTTTCGCAAGGCAAAACGCTGCCTGGCGCAGTCACGCTACGTGTTAGGTGTCATGCTCATCGCCGTGAGCGTTGGCTCTATATGGTTCGCTCAAAGTATGACGGCGGAAAAAGTGGTTTACGCCGATGAGCCGACCGCAAACGCCCCGATCGGCGATGCCAAGGGTATTCATCCCGGTCGTGTCGTCTGGGTCCACGATCCCGATGCGACCGACTGGGACGGCCCCGGCAACGGGCACTGGTGGCAAAGCAATCATACCGACCAGGCAGTAGTGGATCGGATGATGAGCCGGGCAATCATGGCTCTGAGCGGCGAGAAAACCGATACCGCCGCCTGGAACAAACTTTTCGAGCATTTCAACGAGACGAACGGCAAGGGAAAATCCGGATATAAGAAGGGTGAAAAGATTGTCATCAAAGTCAACTATGTCGGCTGCATCCAGGTTTGGAGCAGACGGCCGACGGAAAGCATCGACGACTATAATCTTAGAAGCACCGATTATATGAATACATCGCCGCAAATGATTATCGCCCTGCTGCGACAGCTCACCAACGAAGCCGGCGTCAGCGAGTCCGACATCACTGTTGGCGACACGCTTTGCTATTTTCCGAATGAATATTATGATATGTGCCACAAGGAGTTCCCGAATGTTCGCTACCTCGAGTACCTCGGCAAATTCGGACGGACAGGTGCAAAACTGTCAACCATACCGTTCTACTGGAGCACTCCGGACGCCGATGGCAAAAAACAGGACTTCGCGCCCGCCTCTTATGTCGAGGCGGCATACCTGATAAACCTGGCCAATCTCAAAAGCCACAACGACATGGCAGGCATCACGCTGTGCGCGAAGAATCACTATGGTTCGTTAGTCAGAAAGCCCGCCCGCCAGAGCAGCTACTACGATATGCACAAAGACCTTCCGTACAACACTCCCGGCATGGGTCACTACAGGCCGCTGGTAGATCTGATGGGGCATAAGCATCTCGGCGGCAAAACTCTACTGTATCTGATTGACGGGCTTTACGCCGGACAGCACGCTAAAGAAAGGGCACCGGGAAAATGGAACAGCCCGCCCTTTAACGGTGACTGGAGTTCGAGTCTGCTGGCCTCGCAGGACCCGGTCGCAATCGATGCTGTCGGCTTCGATTTCCTGTGGAACGAATGGGACGATGGCTCTCACCGGTCCGGCACAAACGATTACCTCATCGAGGCGGCGCTGGCCGATAAAGCTCCTTCAGGAACTTTCTACGATCCCGACCACAAAGGAAACGTCACTCGTTTAGGCAGTCTGGGTGTTTACGAGCACTGGAATAATCCGGTGGATAAGCAGTATTCGCGCAATCTGGGAACGGGCAAAGGTATAGAACTGGTAAAACAAACGAGTGCCGTCAAAAACACTGTTAGTGTTTTGGTTTCCAGCGATAGCAAATAACTTTCTATTTTTACCGGAGTACTCGGGGATTTGCCATGCCGGGATAAATCACCACCGTGGGTGTGTCCCAATACAAACCAATACAAACGGGGCTTATACCTGTCCGAATGGTATAAGCCCCAAACTTATGTCCTAATGCCGTTTCAGGAAAATGCGAATTTATTCGGCAGTCTCTTTCGACCGATCAATTCGGATGTCATCAAAGAACATCTTGCCTGCCCCGCCCGGCGACGTCAGATTGCCCCGGATACCGAGGCCAATCATAATCCTGTCAACATCGGCCAAATTTATGCCCTGATCGGCAAAGGCCTGCAGGGGGATGACCCACTTTGTCCAAGCGCCAATTTGTGCCGCCGCCGTATCATCGTGTGTCACAACTGCCGGCTGGCCCGTTCTGTTGGCCACCGCCACATACAATTGTTCGGCGGCATTATCCGAAACACCCTGGAACCACAGTGACAATTCGTTAACGCCTTCATCGGTCCAGTCGCGTGCTTCGCTCAATGTGAACTCCACTTCCGAATACATCGAGAAGCCCTGCTTGTTATTGTCGTAGAACACAGGCATCGATTTGCCGCCGCCATGTACAATGCTTTCCTCGCAATAAGAATCGGTGGTCTCATCACCTACGGCGGCTCCTGTACCGTTGCCGATAAAGTATGTTTCGGTGCCGAGCGTGCCGTAGCCCAATCCATCATGCCAGGCGTACCATATCTGATTATCGCCGGCATCGTAGCCCTCGAAATCGTCGATGACAAAAAAATCACCCGTCGTGAAGCTCCAGATGTTGCCGACCCACGGACTGTCGGGATTAACACCGTTGACTTCATCGATCCGCCAGTAGTAAGTCGTAGTCAACGCAAGCCTGCCGGTATCGTAGCTCTCTTCGCCGAGAGCCCTGGCACCCTTATACTCAGGTGATGTTTTGGTTGCATTCATTACGGCATCCGCATCCGCGCCGAAGTACACCTCGTGCGAAGCGGCAATAGCTCCCGCATCCCAGGTAAGAATCTGCGTGGGACTTACATCAACAGCGCCGTCGGCCGGATTAGGGCCGCTGACGGCGCCTTCGGTCGTAAAGCTCCAGACATCGCCTTTATACGTGCCGGCCCCGTCGAACTCATCGACACGCCAGTAGTAAGTCTTGGCCAATTGAAGTGGGCCGGGGCTGTAGCTTGCTACTCCTATCGGAGACCCGCCGACAGCTTCATTCACGGTGTCAAAATCTTCGCCAACGTATATTGTGTGGAGTTTCGAGCCGAAACCCGGTGTCCAGGCAAGTGCTGAATCCAGAGGTACAAGCTCGGCGCCATCAGCCGGGACAGGGCTATATGCGCTTTTCGAAGGAATCGAAAAGCTCCAGATTTCTCCCTTCCACGGACTGTTCGGCTCGGCATCGTTAACTTCATCGATTCGCCAGTAGTAAGTTGTGCCGGGAACAAGGCCGTCCGGATATGCATATCCGGGAAAGCCGGCAACATAAAATGTCAAATCCTGGTTGCCCCGGAACAATTCTGAATCTCGCGTGGCTTCATTAACGTCTTCAGGATTATCACCCATATACACATCATGTGAGACCGCAAAATCACCCGGTTTCCACGAAAGGGTTACCCATATATCCATATGGAGAGTACCAATGGGTGGATCCGGACTCATAGCATACGGCATATTTTCAATGTTCTCCATAACGGCCACAATCTCTTCCTGCGTCAGCGCCCGGTCATAAATCCGGGCTTCGTCGATACGGCCGCCGAATTCAATGACCATAGGCTCTACATCTCTTCCTCCGCCGAGAAGGACGCGGCCTGTTCCCTCACCGATACCAATCTGGCCCGTCGCCGCCCCTCTGACGATCTCAACAGCATCAAGATAAATCACCTTTTCTGCTCCATCATATACCGATGCCACATGGTGCCATTCTTCATCAAACAAATCAGTCGCTGAACCGTCCGGTGAAGCCATCCACTCAGGTGAAGTGCTATTGGTTTTGAAACCCATCCTCTCATTAGGTCTGTGATAATACATGGCGAACGTATCAAAGGGTTCAATATCGCCATACAAATAACCATAGCCTCTCATGATGACACCTCCCCAATCGGGTCCGGCGGCCGGATTGGCCTTTACCCATGCAGCGAGTGTGATCACGTCGCGGCAGACTGTGTTGAATACGGTACCTTCTCCGCAGTCCACATAATCATCATCGCCGTCAAGCTCAACTGCACCAATAACCCAGCCTTCCGCCCACTTTGCATCGCCCTTGAGTGTTCCATCATTACTGCCGACGGTGTCCCTGGCCGTGGTTCCGCTTCCATCGTCAAGCTTCCAGTACGAAACGAGATCTGATTTGATATCAGCATTCGCGATATTAACAGATATACCCAGAAGCAAAACAAATGAAATCAGACAAGTCAATCTTCGATACATAACAATCCTCCTTTAAAATAAGACAATTATTTTAATTATGGTAATACACTTGAAATTTATAAAAGTATCACCCGTCTGAAAAATCCACCGATATCACCTACTCCATTTATACTAAATCAATCCCCCTGCCATCAAGAAAAACTTCTTAGAACAAGATTTTTACAAAGTTGAAGTTAGGCATATATTATGTCAACTTTAATCGAGGACAACTTCATCCTGATAAGCCGGAACAGCCACTTGCCAGCCGGTTTTCTCCCGAATGTAGTCACCGAACTCGTTTGCGCTTTCGGCTTCGCCGTGTACGACAAATATCTTTCGGGGCGTATTTTTCAATTCGCTCAACCATTCGAAAAGCTCTTCTTTATCAGCGTGTGCCGAGAAACCGTTTATACGTGCAATCCTGGCATTGACCGGATACTCCCGGCCGAGGATTCGGACTTCTTTCTCGCCGTTGACGATTCTCCTGCCGAGCGTACCGACCGCCTGGTAGCCGACGAACATGACTGTGTTCTCAGGTCTTGTGATATTATTGACAAGGTGGTGTTTGACTCTTCCGCCGGTGCACATCCCCGAGCCCGCTATAATCATAATCGTGCCCCTGATATGATTAATGGCCTTGGATTCGTCGCTTGTCCCGGCCATTTTCAATCCCGAAAATTCAAACGGCGACCTGTTGCGCCTCATAAATTCGGTCATCTCCTCATCGTACAGCTCGCGATGCTTCTTGAAAACCTTGGTGATACGTGAAGCCATCGGGCTGTCCAGAAAAACCGGTAACGGCTGTATTGCTTTTTGGAGCAGCAGTTCATTAATAAAGTATAAAAGCTCCTGTGAGCGTTCGAGCGCGAAACTCGGGACAATAATATTGCCGCCGGCCTGCCTGGTCGAATTAATGACCTCGGCAATCAGTTTCTTTGTATCCTCCGGCCCCTCATGCACGCGGTCGCCATAAGTAGACTCGACGAGAACATAGTCGGCCTGTTCGACAATAGAAGGATCCTGCACAATCGGCCTGTCGGGCCGGCCGATATCGCCTGAGAATATGACCGTTCTGTCCTGTCCGTTCTGGTTGACCTTAACCCTGATAATCGAAGAACCGAGAACGTGGCCGGCATCGCAAAAAGTCGCCTCAATCCCGTCACCAATCTTGACAGGCTGCTTATATTTCACAGAGGAAAATTGTGGAAAACATGCCTCGGCTTCGGCGGTCGTATAAAGCGGTTCAATCGGATGGGGGCCTTTTCGGCCTTCCTTTTTATGCCTTTTACGCTTGTATTTGGCATCTTCTTCCTGTATGTGAGCCGAATCCAGCAGGATTATTTGCGCTATTTCCGAGGTTGCGGCGGTACAGTATATCCTGCCTTTGAATCCTTCTTTAACGAGTTTCGGCAATAAACCGCAATGATCCAGGTGGGCATGGGTTAAAAGAACGGCATCCAGGCTTTCGGGCGGACAGGTAAAAGGCTCCCAGTTTCGTGCTCGAAACTGCCGTTCCTGATAAAGTCCGCAATCTACAAGAATCTTCGTGCCGTTAGCTTCCAGGAGGTGTCGCGATCCGGTAACGTTCTGGGCGGCACCAAGGAATTTCAGTTTTATTGACATAGCCTACCTCAATTAAATAAACGCTGATTTACAACAATCGATTCTACAAAGATGTCCCCGCTAAGTCAAGAGAAGAAATAATCTTGCATTCGATTGGATGCCTACATCAGATTAGAAATTCCGAAACGGGCCGCGAGGCTCAGCCTCGGACATGCGCTTCTCCCATGCGGCAAAACGCGATTTGACCATACTTAAAACATCGGGCTTTTTGGCCGATAAATCGTGCTGCTCACCGATATCCGAGGACAAATCGAACAATCCCGAACCGCGGGATGATTCGACCCATTTGTAGTTTCCCACGCGGGCCGCTTTATCGCTCCGGCGCTGCCAGAACATCTCTTTGCGAGGCGATTTTTTTCTGCCCGCCAGTACGGAAGCCATATTGAAGCCATCGAGTTTCACGTCCTTTGGCGCTCGAATCCCTGCTGCGCTGCAGAGCATCGGAAGTATCTCCATCGAGCTGAGAAACTCACCACAGACAGAGCCCGCCGGAACGACACCCGGCCAGCGTACGATGCAGGGAACTCGAAGGCCGCCCTCGAACATTCTGCTTTTACCGCCTCGCAGGGGACTGTTATCTGCTACGCTTCCGCTGCCACCGTTGTCCGAGAAGAAGATGACAATGGTATTTTCCTGAAGATCGTGCCTGGCCAGCAGGTCCATCATCTGGCCTATCGCTTCGTCCATGTATGTGATAGCTGCCATATATCGCATTCGTTTGGCCCGGCGGGAATTTGCCTCTTTCGGATCATATTGTCCGTAGTTAGCGCGTATGTACTCAAGCGGCGCCTGTACGCCCGGACGTGGACGTTCGAGGTTCGATGCACCATGCGGAGCATTGAACGGCACGTAGCAAAAGAAAGGACGGTCTTTGTGTTTTTCGATGAACCTTACCGCCTCTCGCCGGAAAAGGTCCGTCGCGTATGTCCCCTTGTCCTCCGTCGTCGGTTCGTTGCCCCGATGCATGGATGGAACTCCATATCGCTCGTGCGTCCAGTAATCGACGCCGGTATTGGTGTATCCGTAGAACTCGTCGAAACCTCGCTGGAGCGGCAGAAAACGGTGCAATTGCCCCAGGTCCCATTTACCGAATATTCCGCTGACATAGCCGGCCTGTTTGAGTACTCTTGGAATAAGCACCTCTCGGGTATCCATCCCGCCAATCATCTCCCACGATACGGCATATTCTTCCTTGGGATAGAGATAGTCGTGATCGACAAGGTCATTGCGGAACATATCGTATGTGCCGTTTCGCTGGGGATAGCGACCGGTAAGCAGGCTGCCCCGCGACGGTGTGCAGGCCGGCCAGGTCACGTAGAAGCTCGTCAGCCGGGTTCCGCCCGCAGCAAGACGGTCAAGGTTCGGCGTCTTGATTTCAGTACCGCCGTAGCATCCCAAGTCGTTATAACCCTGATCGTCGGAAACAATAAGAACAATGTTGGGCGGGCGTTTACCAGCGAGCCGTTCTGGATTAATCGCACACCCGGGCAGAGACAGCGCTGCCAGCCCGAGACCCGCAGCTTTCAGAAATTTGCGTCGATTCATTATATGATTCATCCTTCAATTATTTAAAAGTTCTGCAAATAGTATCCTTGCGGAACGAAGCGTTCAAGCTCTTTTCGTGTATTTCAATTGACTCAGCAAGGATATGGTGGTAAAATAGATAAAGATTCGGTACTGAGTTGTAAAAACCCTCATGGTCGATGATCGCGACTTTGAGGCTGGAAGGTTATTTAAAAACCGCGGTCACCGGTCTATGCTGTGGCAGCGGTGGCGATGGAGGCAGAATATACGCCATGTCTTTGAAAGTCTCTTTTCTATCCTTGATTCTGGTTATATTTTTAGCTTTTTCTGCCTTGCCGGCGGAAAATTCCGGCAACTTGACATTGGTAATAAATGAGTTGATGGCAAACAACGCCGGCTCGGTCCGCGACCAGAACGGCAACGAAGACGACTGGATCGAGATTTATAACACCGGTAATACAACCGTTAATATCGGAGGTATGTATCTGACGGATAATCATTCGGCTGCCAACGGATGGCGTGTGCCCGATAATAATCCGGCTGTAACCACTATTGCCCCAAAAGGCTTTTTGCTAATCTGGGCCGACGGCGAGACGAACGAGGGTACGCTGCACGCCGGTTTCAAACTTGGTTCCGACGGCGAGAATATCCGTTTGCTTGCCTCCGACGGCAAAACTCTGATCGACGAGTTGACTTTTGGCTCGCAGGCCGAAGACTGCTCCTACGGCCGGCAGCCCGACGGCAGCGAAAACTGGCAGTCTCTCGCCGCTCCAACGCCGGGCAAATCCAACTCGTCGGCGCCCATTTCCGTCATTATTACGGAGATTATGTACCATCCATATCATCCGGTTCCCGGCGTAGAGGATATTCGACAGGAATATATCGAACTTTTCAACGGCGGATCCGAATCTGTCAGCCTTTCGGGCTGGAAAATAAGCAATGGTGTGGATTTTGCGTTTCCCGATGTGACCCTTGATACGGGCAAATACCTCATCGTGGCCGCGGACATCGATATTATCAAGGCCATGTACCCGTGGGTAAGTAATATTGTCGGCGGCTGGACGGGCCGGCTGAGCAACAGCGGCGAGTCGATTCAGATTCTTGACGACACGGGCGTGCAGATCGACAGGATTCGCTACTCCGACGAGGGCGAATGGGCAGTGCGCGAGTTGGGGCCGGAAGATTACACCCATCGCGGGTGGCTCTGGTCGAATCAGCACGATGGCGGCGGCAGCTCGCTGGAGTTAATCAACGCCGGGATGCCGAACGAGTACGGCCGCAACTGGGCCGCCAGTACAATTAACGGCGGAACGCCGGGAGTGGTTAATTCCGTAGCTGATAACGATACAGCACCGCTTATCCTCGAAGCAATACACTGGCCGATTATCCCGGGTTCCGACGACGCAGTGACAGTATCAGCACGCATTCTGGATGAACCTAAGAACCGCAGCACTGCAGCATTACACTTTCGCAGAGACGGCGATAACAACTTCAATACCTTAATGATGCATGACGATGGTCGGCACGATGACGACGAAGCCGACGACGGTATCTATGCAGCCCGAATCCCCGCACAATTCGACGGCACGATTATCGAATTCTATATCGAAGCAGCCGATTCCGGCGCCAATTTCCGTACATGGCCTGCCCCCGACATAGTTGACGGAACACTCGAGCAGGTAACAAACGCACTTTACCAGGTGAACGATTCGGCAGCCGCGAAAAAAGCATGGGTCCCCGGCAGCCAGCCGGTTTATTATCTGATAATGACCGAAAAAGAGCTGGCAGAGCTCGAAGACATAGGGGACAGAAGCTATAGCGGAAATCTTTTCGCCGCCGAGCCGATGAGTAATGCTCAGATGAACGCAACATTCGTGAGCGTAGACGGCGTGTACACGGAAATCCGCTATAATGTCGGCGTTCGCAACCGCGGCAACCGCAAGCGGGCCGATCCGCCGATGTGCTATCACATCAATTTCCCCAGCGATGATTCGTGGAAGAACGTCACGGCACTGAACATCAACAGCAAATACCCGCACCTTGAGCTGATGGGCAGTGTAATCTACCAGATGGCGGGACTGCCGGCGGCGGACGTGCGCATCATCCAGCTCCGGGTAAACGGGCAAAACCTCGCCGAAAGCGACTACAGCCGTACCTACGGTTCGTACTCCACCCTGGAAGTATTCGACAGTGACTGGGCAAAAAATCATTTCCCGGACGAGGATGCCGGCAATCTCTATCGCTGCACTTACTACGAAGACGGCTCTCACCCGCGGACCGTTGCCGACCTCGACTACAAAAAAAGCCCCGGCCAAACCCCTAATCCCGACGATTACCGAGACAACTACATCAAGAAAACAAACGAGGCGGAAGATGACTGGTCTGACCTGTTCACTCTGATCGACAAACTCAACAACGATGATATTACGGATGACCGCTTTGTCACCGAGGTCGGACGGGTTACCAATCTCGAGCAATGGATACGATTTCTGGCCGTCGATGCGCTGGCGGGTAATCGGGAAGGCGGCCTTACCTCCGGGTCCGGCGACGACTACGCGATGTATCGAGGCGTAGAAGATCCCCGGTTCTGGCTGGTTGGCCACGATCTCGACACCCTGCTCGGCCAGGGCGACCACGACTACCAACCGCAGCGTAACATCTTCGTCTATGCGGGCATTGACGGTCTTGAGCGACTTCTTAATCATCCCGGCGTCATCCGGCTCTACTATCGCCAGTACAAGGAACTGGCTGAGACGGTCTTTGCGAAAGAGAATATTTTCCCGCTGGTCGACCGCCTCCTCGGCGACTGGGTGCCGAGTTCGGAGATCGAGGGTCAGCGGGGAATCAAGCAGTTCATAATCGACCGCACGAACAGTATTCTTTACGGAGGCTATCCCGACGCAGGCGATGAACCACAGATTCCGCAGCAGTTCGCAATCAACAGCAACCTGCCTGTGGTCAACGGCTTCCATAGCACCAACATACCAGTTACGAACCTCGAAGGAACCGCCAATGCAATCGACACGCAATCGGTCTCCGTCAACGGCCGGTTGGTCGCCGAATCCGACTTCTCTCAGAAAAACGGCACATGGTCCTTTCGTGGCGTATTCCTCAATCCCGGCATCAATAGAATTATCGTTCAGGCTTTCGACGGCCCCAACGGTACGGGTAACCAGGTCGACGGCGGATATATCGACGTCTGGTACGACACCGGCTCGACCAGCAATTTTCCCAATAACAGCGGCGGCACCGGCTGGCTCCCTCCAAAAACGGAAAATATCACCCCCAATCTAATCGTTCGCGACAGTTATCTACCCGGCATACCCATCCTTGTGCGAGTGGAGCTTCTGAACGATGACGGCACAATCAATCGTAATCTCTGGGACACCGAGGCGAAACTCTCGGTCGCCGACAATTCGAACATCAGATTGTCCACCGACCGCGTCACGATGTATAACGGCCTCGGCAGCGCGCTGGTCGGCTTTGACGGCACCGGCGATTTCACCCTCAGCGTCGAGGTCAACGGTACCAGCACAAGCAAGGCCCTGGCCGACTGGAGCGGCGAACCAATTAAGAGGGAATCCGGAAACGTAGCCAGGTCACAGACGTGGAGCGGTATTTATCATATCACCGGTGGTGACTTCACGATTTCCCGCGGTGCGGTGCTGACGCTGAATCCCGGAACACTCGTCCTCATCGACGGCGTATCCTCCGGCAGCAACGGCACCGATATCGACGTTGCCGGGTCCATTCAGTCGCTCGGCACGGCCGACTCGCCGGTGACCATCACGGCATACACTCCCGGCAAAAACTGGGGCGAACTGCACCATCAAAACGCAGCGACGTCAACCTTCCTCTACACGAATATTACGCAGGCCGGACACTCACCGAGAGTCGGCCACTCGAATTCCGGCCCCACCATCCGGGCATCGGGTACAACGTTTGTCTTCGAATACTGTTCGCTGACCGACAACGCAGGCAAAATCGGTCATGTCACCTCCGGCTGCGACTTGTCATTCCGGAATTGCCTCTTCGCCCGCTCCGTCATGGGGCCGGAGATATCAGGCACGGCACTGCTTTTCGAGAATAGCTGGATCACGGATATGCACGCCAACGACGACGCCGACGGCATCTACATACACGGCCAGCAGTCCGGGCAGCAGTGCACATTATTCAACGGTGTCGCAGCGAACATTGACGACGACGGCATCGACACGCTCGGCTCCGAAGTCACAATCCAGGATTTCATCGTCCGCGACTGCAAGGACAAGGGTATCAGCGTTTACGGCGGCGAGGTGGATATCAATTATTGCCTTATCGTCGAGAACAACAAGGCGCCCGAAGACCCTACAATCGCCACCATCGCGACCAAGACGGTCAACGGCGCTACCGCCGTCGTCAACATCGACCACACAACAATAGTGACCGACAAGGCGCCGGGACATCGTGACGTCGGCATCCAGTCCCACAACAAGTACGGCGTCACAAGCGGCACCATTATTTACAACGTGACCAACTCGATAATCGACGCCACCGACCCGGTCGACGTCCAGAGTCCGTACATCGAATCCGATATTCACATCAGCTACTCCGACATATTCGGCGAACCCTGGCCGGGCACCGGCAACCTCAACACAAACCCGATGTTTGCCGACCAGGCAAATCACGACTACCGTCTCGCCGAGACGTCGCCGTGTATAAACGCGGGAGATCCAGCCGCCGATCCGGATCCGGATTCGACCGTCACCGACCAGGGTTATACATGGTTCGAGAGAGCACAGATTGACCTGCCTGAAGGCTCGCTCTCAGATGACACCGTCTGGGCGCCGCATGAAGGTCCATACCGCGTCACCGGCGAGCTGACCGTCCCGCCGGGCGCCGTTTTGACCATTCTGCCCGGCACGACAGTCTTTTTCGACCCGGATGCAAAAATGGATATCAAGGGCCTCCTTATCGCCGAGGGCACAGAATACGAGCAGATTCGATTCACTCGTACGCCCGAAGCAGGCGGCACTTGGGACGGCCTCCAGTTCGTAAACACGATGCAGGACAACCACATCAGCTACGCAATAATCGAGTACGGACAAAACAACAGCGGCATGGTTGGTCTTGAAAATTCCAGCCTCGTGCTCGACCATGTCACGCTGGACAACACTACTCTTCAACGTATTATCTCCAGAGATTCGTCGCTGATAGTGCGCAACTCGGTATTCACCGACACCTGTGCCGACGGGCAGACCCCCACTAACAACCGCACCGAGCATATCTGGGGCAGCGGCATATCCGCCGGAGGGCAGTTCATAATCGAGAACAATGTCTTCGGAACCACGCCGGGTCACAACGACGCAATTGACTTCGACGGAAAGTCACGCCCCGATCCCATCCCGCAGATCATGAACAATATCTTCATGGGCGGCGGGGATGATGCCCTCGACCTCGAGTGCGACGCACATATCGAGGGCAACCTCTTCATGAACTACATCAAAGATGAGCTCAACCAGGCATCGGGCGAGTCGAACGTAATTTCCGCCGGAGCCGCCAAGCATTACGTAATGGCCCGCAACATCTTCTATAACAACGATCACGTGGCCCAGGTTAAGAACGAGGCCTTTCTTACATTCGTGAACAACACAGTCAGCGACACATTAGGAGCCGGTATATACTTCGAGCTCGGCCTTCCCGGCCGGCGCCCCGGCCAGGGTGCGTACGTGGACGGCAACATTTTCCGGAATACCCCCCTGGCTATCGAGGGTATTGACGAGTTGACAATCCTGGCCGTAAACAACTCGATTCTGCCGGTACAGTGGCATTCATACGGCGTCGGCAATATCGACTCCGACCCGGTTTTTGTCGATGCGGGGGCGGACTTCCGCCTCAAGGCCGGCTCACCCGCCATCGGTGCCGGACCCTGCGGCCTGGATATGGGTGCCTACGTGCCGGCCGGGGCGGCGATCTGCGGCGAGCCTGATGAGGTGACCTATCGAACGGATGCTACTCTTATCGTCGGCGGGCCCGGTATTACGCACTACAAATACAGCCTCAACAGCGAGCCCTGGAGCGAAGAGCTGCCGGCCGATACGCCAATCGTATTGAATAATCTTATCAACGGCCAGACTTATACCGTTGACGTCATCGGCAAGAACTCCGCCGGCCTCTGGCAAAGCGAAAAGGAGCCGACCGCCTCGCGAACATGGACCATCGACACATCTTATTCGAAGCTGATAATCAACGAAGTGCTGGCGATTAACAGCCCAACCGCAGATCGAGGAATTATCTCCCCCGACCTGATAGAGCTGTATTACGACGGTTCGGCCACGCTTAGTCTGTCCGGCGTGAGCATAACGGACAACCCGGATGAGCCGGGGAAATTTGTCTTTCCCGCGGGGACTTCCATCAGGCCGGACGAATACCTCGTACTCTATGCCGATTCCGACACGACCAGCTCCGGCATCCATCTGGGCTTCGCACTTAACGGCGACGGCGAGGGCGTATATCTCTATAACGCCGGCGGCGAGCTGCTCGATTCGGTCGAGTTCGGCCTCCAGTTGCCCGACCTGTCCATCGGCAGAATCGGATTTACCGGCCGGTGGACCTTGACTTTACCGACCTTCGGCCAGGCCAATATCACCCAGCCGCTCGGCGACCAGAAGACGCTCAGGATAAACGAATTGCTTGCCGACGGTCTTGTACTGTTAGAAGATGATTTTATCGAGCTTTATAATCCCCAGGCCTCCCCGGTTGATTTGACCGGCCTGTACCTGACGGACAATCCCGTCACCCAGCCTGATAAACATCCGCTCGGTTCGCTGAGCTTCATCGCCGGCAAGGGTTTCGCCGTGTTGATCGCGGACAACAACAATCAGCCCGGCCATGTGGATTTCAGGCTCTCGGCCGACAATGAAATGATAGGCCTGTTCGACGCCGGCCTCAAGCAGATTGACAAAGTCTTCTACGAGCCCCAGACCACCGATGTCTCTTACGGCCGGGCGCCCAACGGCGGCGATGACTTCGAGTTCTTCGAGCTGCCTACGCCCGGCGCTTCCAATCCGTCAAGCGGACCGGCCACCGTTACAATTATCAACCTCGTACCAGAGAATGCCGACAAGCGTGTGCTGGTTCCAACCGAGGATATCGGCGAGGCATGGAACACGGAAATCCATTTTGACGATTCGGCATGGGAGCTCTCCACAGGCAGTCCCGGCGGGGTCGGCTTTGAAAGGACCAGCGGTTATCAGGACTACCTGAGCATAGATTTGCAGCCGCAAATGTATGGCACGAACGCCACATGCTATATCCGCATCCCATTCACCGTCGCGTCCGATGAAATAACAGGGCTGAACGAGTTGACCTTGAAGGTGCGTTACGACGACGGCTTTGTCGCTTACCTGAACGGGATTGAAGCAGCAAGGCGTAATTTTAACGGCACGCCGGTATGGAATTCAAGTTCGAGTTCCAGCCACTCGGATTCCGCCGCCAAAGTCTTCGAGGAAATCGACATCTCCGAGTCCATCGGCGACCTCAAGCTCGGTGGCAACGTGCTTGCCATCCAGGGCATGAACACCTCTACAACCAGCTCCGACCTGCTCATCAGTGCCGAGCTTGACGGGATTATTACAATGACAGCGGATAATTTCCCGTTCGCCAATGCTCTGGCGCTTCTGGACGGCCTTCGGGTGACAGAGTTGATGTATCACGCACAAGACGGCAGCGAATTCGACTATATCGAGCTGCGGAATACTGGTGACACAACTCTGAACCTTACAGGCGTTCGCTTCAGCGATGGAATTAATTTTGTCTTTCCCGCGATGACTCTCGAAGCCGGCCGGTATGTCGTGGTGGTTAGTAATATTGCTTCATTCCGGTCGACCTACGGCACGGGCATCAACGTGGCGGGCGAATATTCCGGAAACCTGAGCAACGGCGGCGAAAAGGTCGTCCTGAGCCTTCCATCGCCCCTGGACGCGGCGATATTGCGATTCGAGTACAGAGATACATGGTATCCGTCAACCGACGGCGACGGCAGCTCACTCGCGATCAACGCCCCGCTCGCACATCCGGCAGGCTGGAGC
>Ga0209121_10002053_pt1 | contig 20759 bp, 31 predicted proteins | sample Cruoilmetagenom3_FD_187292 | JGI IMG/M metagenome (GOLD analysis project Ga0209121, IMG submission 187292) | Oil polluted marine microbial communities from Coal Oil Point, Santa Barbara, California, USA - Sample 3 (SPAdes) (version 2) | ecosystem: Environmental > Aquatic > Marine > Oil seeps ...
CCCTTGGCATCAGGATCGCGATCAACCAATTCGATAATCGCCATTTGCGCACTATCGCTATCACGATAGCCAGCCTTGATAATGCGGGTGTATCCGCCATCGCGGTCAGAGTAACGCTCGGCCAGAATATCAAACAGCTTTTTCAACTGCGTTTCATCCAGCAGGCGCGATTGCGCCAAGCGACGATTCGACAGACCGCCGCGCTTTGCCAGCGTGATCAGCTTTTCAATGTAAGGGCGCAATTCCTTTGCCTTGGGCAAGGTGGTTACGATCTGCTCGTGCTTGATCAGCGCAGCAGACATATTGCGGAACAGAGCCTTGCGGTGGCCCGATTTACGGCTCAGCTTACGCTGTGAAATTCCGTGACGCATAATTCATATCCTTCGTTCTGCTGATCCTTCCGGGCGGGATAGCGAAGCTGGCCTGAGGCCAATCCGGTTCCCACTTTCCCTGAAGGGATCAGCGGTTTGTAAGGGGCCCGTATAAGGTAGCCCGGTACTGGCGGCGCTTTCCCGTTTTTGGGAGGTGCGCCGCCGGAACCTGATTTAACCGAGCAGCTCTTGTTCGAGCTTCTTGGCCATTTCTTCGATGTTCTCAGGTGGCCATCCGGGGATGTCCATGCCGAGACGCAGACCCATGCTGGAAAGCACTTCCTTAATCTCGTTGAGCGACTTGCGGCCAAAGTTTGGCGTGCGCAGCATCTCTGCTTCGGACTTCTGTACCAGATCGCCGATGTAGATGATGTTGTCGTTCTTGAGACAGTTGGCCGAACGAACCGACAGTTCCAACTCGTCGACCTTCTTAAGAAGGTAACGATTGAGCTGGTTCGCATCGTCTTCCTGCGGTGTTGCAGCTTGGCCGATCATTGCCGACTGTGGCTGCGGAATACCATCTTCGAAGTGCACGAACAGCGTCAGTTGGTCCTGCAGGATGCGCGCAGCGTAGGCCACTGCATCTTCAGGAGCGACTGTGCCATCGGTTTCAACGGTGAGCGAGAGCTTGTCATAGTCAAGCTCTTGGCCAACGCGGGCATTTTCGACTTTATAGCTGACCTGACGAACAGGTGAGTAGAGCGAGTCCACTGGGATCAGACCGATCGGCGCATCCGCCGGACGGTTCTGAACCGCAGGCGAATAGCCCTTACCTATGTCAGCGGTCAGCTCCATATTGAGCGTTGCGCCTTCATCCAGATGGCAAATCACCAGATCCTTGTTCATGATCTCGATGTCGCCGGAAACAGCAATATCGCCAGCCTTAACTTCTGCAGGGCCGGTTACAGAAAGCTGCAGACGCTTGGCGCCCTCGCCTTCCATCTTCAACGCGATCTGTTTTACGTTCAGCACGATATCGGTCACGTCTTCACGGACACCAGCCAAAGAGCTGAATTCGTGCAATACGTTCTCTGCTTTGATCGAAGTGATCGCAGCGCCCTGAAGCGAAGACAGCAATACGCGACGCAGCGCGTTGCCAAGAGTCAGGCCGAAGCCGCGCTCGAGCGGCTCTGCCACGAACGTCGCTTGGCGTACTTTGTCTCCGCCTTCCTTGATTTCCAAGGTGTTGGGTTTCTTGAGTTCCTGCCAGTTCTTGGTGTTGACGGACATGGATTTCCCCTAATTCGCTATAGTTAGCGTGTTCAAAATCGGACGAGACCGGGCTGCACCTGATTGGGCGCATCCGGTCCACTGAGGCGGCGGCCCGAAGGCCACCACCGGGCAGCTTAGATCAGACGCGACGACGTTTAGACGGCCGAACCCCGTTGTGCGGGATCGGCGTAACGTCACGGATCGACGTGATATTGAAGCCAACAGCAGCAAGACCGCGCAATGCGCTCTCACGACCAGAGCCGGGGCCCTTCACTTCAACTTCCAGCGTACGCACGCCATGTTCGGCGGCCTTCTTGCCAGCATCGTCCGCTGCAACCTGAGCAGCATAAGGAGTCGATTTACGGCTCCCTTTGAAACCCATCGTGCCTGCGCTGGACCAGCTAATCGCATTGCCCTGTGCATCGGTGATGGTGATCATTGTGTTGTTAAAGCTAGCGTTGATGTGAGCAACGCCGCTCGAGATATTTTTCTTGTCGCGCTTTTTAACCCGACCTGGTTCGCGTGCCATGTTAATGGTGTCCTATTTCTTGGAAGAAGAGAGTGAAAGCTTGCGCTATCAGCGGGCTTACTTCTTCTTGCCTGCGATCGGCTTAGCCTTACCCTTGCGGGTACGAGCGTTGGTGTGCGTGCGCTGTCCGCGAACAGGCAGTTGGTTACGATGGCGCAGACCCCGATAGGAGCGCAGGTCCATCAAACGCTTGATGTTCATCGCGGTGTTGCGACGCAAATCGCCTTCCACGGTGAGGTCAGCGTCAATCGCTTCGCGAATTTGCAGGACTTCCGCGTCGGTCAGATCCTGAATCCGGCGCGAATGATCGATACCGAGCTTGTCGGCGATTCCCACGGCAGTCGTACGACCAATTCCGTGGATATAGGTGAGCGCGATAATCACGCGCTTATTTGTAGGGAGATTTACTCCAGCAATACGAGCCACTTACTTCTCCATGCTCCACAAGGGATTAGCCTTTCGACCAAGCGCCCTCATCTCATAGCGGTTAATTGACACGCTCAGCCAAACAGCCTGATGCTGAAATGGCAAAAAGCCCGGATAGCGCGCACAATAGGCACTCGCCTGCCAGACTCGGATCGAACGTGTCGAATAGAGCGGGCGCTTAAGGTGATTCTGTCGCCACGTCAACAGTCAAGCGCACACACAGCCCCGCGCGCGCCCCAATAGACTGCATCGGATCAAACTCTCCCGTATTTTACACCATCACAGGCTCAGCGTCAAAACGGCGTAGTACGCTCTGCCCTACCCGTCCGCCAAATCCCTGATGGCTTCTTCCAGGTTGCGCTCGCGGTCCGACTTTTCATCGACGGGTTCGCTCTCTGGATCATCACTCTCGGGCGTTTCCTCAATCGGCTCAGCCTGTGGTGCAGCGGCCGCGTCAGCAGATGGCGCTGGCGCATCAATCCGGCCCAACAATTGGGCAAGGCCATTGAGCTGTTGGGTCATGACCCCATCCACCGCCTTGGAGATGATCGGCACTTCATACCGCATGTACCCGCCAACCACATATTCCCACACGATGGTGGTGCCACCGGTTTCCGTCTCGGCCAGGGCCACCGTCAACACACCAGTAGCCGCTTCGCTTTGTAATGGGCCCAATGCACCCTGCATACGCAGCGCCCTTTCGGGGAATGCGTGGACCACGCGCATGTGCTCTACACTGCCCTCTAAAGTGATCCGATCAGGGTTTGGATCTTCAGGGATCTTTTCGCAAAAGCAACCACCCGCCTGCGGTCTGATTGTCAGATTGGCGGCATCACCTGACCATGTATGGCCGGAATTCCACCATTTGGCCGGAGAAATCAGCGTCAACCAAACCTGCTTAGGAGCAGCCTTCACCACCGCGATTTCGCGAGTGACGAAGCCCCCGTCGCCAGCCTTGACCACTTCGGCAGACAAAGGCTGAGCAAACAGCAACCCAGTGAAAGCTAAACCTGCTACTCGCAATACAGCAATTGAACGTAACATACCAATCCCCTCATTCCAGAAACAATACTAAGCCATCACAAGACTGCGATAAAGCTCCAATAGTTTGGAATGGCATTTCCGTCAGCCGAAACGCCAACGGACACGCATCACCGGATCAGCTGATGATTTCGCCAATTTTGGCGGTGACAGTATCGATGCTGGCCATGCCATCAACCCGCGTCACAATGCCGCGCGCTTCATAGCCGGGCAGGATTGGGGCCGTTTCATCCCGGTAAAGAGCCATGCGATTGCGCACGGTTTCTTCATTGTCATCGGGCCGACGCTTAAACTCCGTCGAGCCACAATTATCACAAACGCCTTCCTGTGCAGGAACGTTAGCAGTGTCATGATACAGGCTGCCGCAATTAGCGCATGAATAGCGGCCCGTGATGCGTTCAACCAAAGCGTCAACATCAACCGCCAGCTCGATCACGTGATCCAGCGTGCGACCATGCTTTTCAAGAATGCGGTCAAGCGCGTGCGCTTGTGCTTCGGTACGGGGATAGCCATCAAAAATGGCGCCTACGCCATCCCCCATAGCCGAAAGCTCGTCAGAGATTAGCGCCGAGACGATTTCGTCGCTGACCAAATCACCGTTTTCCATAATCGATTTAACTTTAAGCCCAGTCGGCGTTTCCGCCTTCACTGCGGCGCGCAACATGTCACCTGTAGAAAGCTGCTTCATGCCGTGGTTTTCAACCAAGCGCGCACTCTGCGTTCCCTTACCCGCACCCGGAGGGCCAAGAAGAATGATATTCATGAAGCTTGCCTACCCCAGTTGCGGAACGCTGACTTAGCGTGTCCGGCCTTTAAGTTTCGCTTTTTTGATCAGGTCACCATATTGGTGCGCCAACAAATGTGACTGCACTTGGCTGATCGTATCCACTGTCACATTGACCACAATCAACAGACTGGTGCCGCCCAAGAACAAGGGAATGCCCGTCTGAGCAATCATATATTCTGGTACAACACAGACAAAAGTCAGATAAATTGCGCCAACTACGGTGATGCGGGTCAGGACGTAGTCCAGATAGTCAGATGTTCGCTTGCCCGGACGTATACCAGGAATAAAGCCGCCGTTCTTCTTCAGATTCTCGGCAGTTTCTTCAGGGTTGAAGACCACCGCGGTGTAGAAGAAGCAGAAGAACACAATACCAAGGCCGTACAGCAGCATATAGAGCGGCTGACCGTGGGCCAGATATTGGTTCAACGTAACGATCACGCCGCCCACGCCGCTTTCGGTATCAACCGAATTACCAGCGAACTGAGTGATCGTCAGAGGCAACAGCAGCAATGAACTGGCGAAGATCGGCGGAATAACGCCCGCCGTGTTCAGTTTAAGCGGAAGGTGCGAGCGATCCGCCTGCATCATCCCGCGCTGCGTTGCTCGCTTAGGATATTGGATCAGCAACCGTCGTTGGGCGCGCTCGACAAAGGATATCAGCACAATCAGACCAATCACCATCACGATAAAGAAGATGATGATGCTGGGTGCAATGGAGCCGGTCCGTCCGCCTTCAAACAGGTTTGCAGTAAAGGTTGGGAACTGGGCAACAATACCCGCCATGATGATTAACGAAACACCGTTACCGATGCCGCGACTGGTGATCTGCTCGCCCAACCACAGCAGGAACATGGTCCCGCCAACCAGGCTGATCACAGCACCGACGCGGAACATATAGCCCGGATCGACCACCGCCTGAATGCCGCTTTGTGCGCCAAAGCTTTCAAGACCCGATGCCAAGAACCAACCCTGAATCGCGCACAGGAATACCGTACCATAACGGGTGTATTGGTTCAGTTTCTGCCGTCCGGTAGCGCCTTCTTTTTTCAGCGCCGCCAGCGTTGGATGCAGGGCTGACGCCATTTGCACCACAATCGAGGCTGTAATATAGGGCATAACGCCGAGCGCGATGAGGCTCATCCGCTCAAGGCTGCCGCCCGAGAATGTGTTGAACAGGTCCAAAATGCCGCCTCGACCCAGATCAGCCAAGTCCTGCAGTACCAACGGGTTAACCCCGGGCAGCGGAATAAAGCTGAGGAACCGGAAAACAATAAGCGCACCGATAGTGAACCAGATGCGTTGCCGCAGCTCGGTGGCCTTGGAGAAATTGGCGAGACTCATATTGCTCGCGATATTGTCGGCGCGTGATGCCATTGTCCGTGTGTCGATCCTAGCTTGCAACCGGTCCCGTCCGGCTTAGACAGGATAGATAGGGAGCAGGCACCCTAATGTCGAACCCCTGCCCCCAGCTTTTTCTATTTAGTCAGCTTTTTCAGCCGTTTCAGTCTTCTTAGGAGCCGTCACTTCGACGCTACCGCCGGCTTTTTCAACCGCAGCGATGGCACCCTTGGTGGCGCCTGCAACGACGAACTTGGCCTTGGCCTTGATTTCGCCTTTGCCCAGCAACCGAACACCGTCTTTGCCACCACGGGCCAAGCCGCAGCTACGCAGAGCGTCTTCAGTGATGTCTTTCTTGCCGTCCAGCTTCTTGGCGTCGATCCATTTCTGAACCATGCCAATGTTCACTTCGGCAAAATCCTTGCCGAAAGGATTGTTGAAGCCGCGCTTAGGAAGACGCATGTGAAGTGGCATTTGGCCGCCTTCAAAGCCCTTGATCGCAACGCCTGAACGAGCCTTCTGGCCCTTTTGGCCGCGACCAGCTGTCTTACCTTTGCCCGAACCGATACCACGGCCCTTACGAATGCGTCCTTTACGGGCACCTTCATTGTCACGGATTTCATTGAGTTTCATAATGCACTCGCTTTCGCTTTTGTTCGCGCTAAAATTTCAGTGGCCCGGGGTTATCGCCCGAGCCACCATTGTTGTGTTAATCAATCGATCACTTGCACCATGTGCGAAACCTTAGCGATCGCGCCGCGCACCTCGGGGGTGTCTTGGCGCTCGACCACTTTGTTCATCTTGTTCAGACCAAGACCGATCAAGATCTTGCGCTGATTTTCAGGACGACGCATCGGTGAACCGATTTGCTTGAGTTTGATTGTTTTCTTACCGGCCATTGTTCTTACTCCACAATCGCTGCGGCGTCGGCTTCTGCCTCAACCTCGCTCGCACCACCACGGCCAAGCAGGTCAGCAACCTTCTTGCCGCGACGCTGAGCCACAGACTTCGGAGAAGTCTGGTTGGTCAAAGCGTCAAATGTAGCGCGGATCATGTTATAGGGGTTCGACGTACCAACCGATTTGGTCACAACGTCAGCAACGCCCAGGCTTTCGAATACAGCACGCATTGGGCCACCGGCGATGATGCCAGTACCAGCAGGTGCAGTACGAACGGTAACCTTGCCAGCACCGAAGCGTCCGTTCACATCATGATGGAGCGTGCGGCCTTCTTTCAAAGGAACACGGATCATCTTTTTGCGAGCAGCTGCGGTTGCTTTGGTAATCGCTTCGGGCACTTCGCGTGCCTTACCGTGACCAAAGCCAACCCGGCCCGAACCATCGCCCACTACGACCAGCGCAGCAAAGCCAAAGCGCTTACCACCCTTAACAGTCTTGGAAACGCGGTTGATGTGAACCAGCTTTTCGATGATGCCATCATCTTCTTCCTGGCGTCCACCGCGACGATTGTCTCGGCCACCACGACCACGGCCACCGCCGCCGCCTTGGTTGCTGCCGCCACGGCTACGACCACCGCCGCCACCGCGATTATCGCGCTGCTGCGGCTTTTCAGCCGGTGCAGGAGCTTCGGCCGGTGCAGCAGGAGCTGCCGCTTCCGCAGCAGGTGCTTCTTCAGCTTTCGCTTCAGGAGCTGCCGAAGCTTCAGGAGCAGCCGTTTCAGGCGTCTCGGTTTCGGCTTCGGGTGTTTTCTTGTCTTCAGCCATCATCAGAACTCCAGCCCGCCTTCGCGAGCGGCATCGGCCAGCGCTTTCACGCGGCCATGAAACAGGAACCCGCCGCGATCAAACACGACAGTCGTCACGCCGGCCTTTTTGGCAGCAGCGGCAATATCTTTGCCAACCTGTACTGCGGCATCGACATTGGCGCCAGAGCTCTTCGCACCCAGCGTCGAGGCAGCAGCGACCGTACGGCCACCTGCATCGTCGATGATCTGTGCGTAGATATGACGGCCAGTGCGATGCACCGACAAACGGGGACGGTCACCACCGCGGCTGCGCAATGCAGTACGGACCCGGCGACGGCGACGTTCAAAGAGAGAAAGCTTTGCCATCTTACTTCTTCTTCCCTTCCTTGCGGAAGACATATTCGCCCTGGTACTTGATGCCCTTGCCTTTGTAAGGCTCGGGCTTGCGCCAGCGGCGGATCTCTGCGGCAAGCTGGCCAACGGCCTGCTTGTCAATTCCGCTGATGATCACAGTTGTCTGATCAGGTGTCTTAACGTCGATGCCTTCCGGCACGTCGATGTTAACATCGTGACTGAAACCAAGCTGCAAGTTCAACTTGCTGCCCTGTGCCTTCGCACGATAACCAACGCCGGAAATTTCCAATGTCTTCGAAAAACCGTCGGTCACACCCTCAACCAAGTTCGATACCAGCGTGCGCTGCATGCCCCAAAAGGAACGCGCTTGCTTAGTGTCATTGGCAGGTTTGACCTGGATCTCGTCACCTTCAACCTTGTAATCGATGAAATCGGACAGACCGAGCGTGAGCGTGCCCTTGGGGCCTTTCACTGTCAGTGCGCCTTCTTCGATCGAAGCGGTTACGCCGCCTGGAATAGCGACTGGTTTCTTGCCAATCCGGCTCATTAGAATACCTCCGCTAGCACTTCGCCACCGACGTTCTCAGCGCGTGCTTCGTTGTCTGAAAGCACACCCTTGGGGGTCGATACGATAGTGATACCAAGGCCGTTGCGTACCGTCGGAAGTTCTTTCGAACCCGAATAGACGCGGCGGCCAGGCTTGGAGACACGAGCAACGAACTTAATCGCTGGTTCGCCTTCGAAATATTTCAGTTCAATCCGCAGCGCAGGGTGCTTGCCATTCTCATCAGCGGAATAACCACGGATGTAGCCTTCGCGCTGAAGTACTTCGAGGACATTTGCACGCAGCGTAGAAGCCGGCGAAAGGACGGAGTCCTTTTTTGCCTGCTGTCCATTGCGGATACGGGTGAGCATATCACCCAGGGGATCAGTCATAGCCATAGTTTAGATCCTCACCAGCTCGACTTGGTAACGCCGGGAATCAGGCCTTTGTTAGCCAGATTCCGCAATTCGATCCGGTTAAGGCCGAATTTGCGATAGTAGCCGCGCGGGCGGCCTGTGGTGGTGCAGCGGTTGCGAACCCGAGTTGGGTTGGCGTTGCGGGGAAGTTCTGCCATTTTCAGACGCGCGATCAGACGCTCGCCTTCATCAAGCGATTTGTCATTAGCAATCGCTCTTAGCTTCTCATACTTCTCAGCATACTGCTTCACGAGCTTCTTACGACGCTCATTCTTATTGATGGAACTCAGTTTCGCCATTGGACTTAAGCTCTCTTTCCTATCTTCACTTGCAAGGGAGCGGCTTACGCCGCTTCCTTTTCTTCCGACTCTTCAGCCGGGAACGGGAAACCGAACAGACGCAGCAGTTCATGCGCTTCCTCGTCGGATTTTGCGGAGGTGGTGACAATGATATCCATGCCGCGCACCTTGTCGATTTTGTCATAGCTGATCTCGGGGAACACGATTTGCTCCTTAAGACCCATCGCATAGTTGCCACGGCCATCGAATGACTTCGGGTTCACACCACGAAAGTCACGAATGCGGGGCATTGCGATCGTCACCAGACGGTCAAGAAATTCAAACATACGTTCACGACGCAAGGTAACCTTGCAGCCGATTGGCATGCCTTCGCGCAGCTTAAACTGAGCGATGGACTTCTTGGCCTTGGTGATTACCGGCTTCTGGCCAGCGATCAGTGCCATTTCTTCAGCCGCAATTGCGACCTTCTTCTTATCCTGGCTCGCCTCGCCCACACCCATATTGAGTGTGATCTTCTCGATCTTGGGCACTTCAAGCAGGTTTTTGTAACCAAACTTCTCAGTCATCGCCTTGACGATTTCATCGTCAAACTTCTGCTTGAGACGTGGAGCGGTGGATTTATCACCCATCGATTGTCTCCCCGGATTTTACTGCAACGCGCACCTTCTTGCCGTCTTTTTCTTCAAAACGGACACGGGTGGGCTTGCCATCTTTAGGATCAGCCAAAGCAACCTTCGAGATGTTCATCGGCGCTTCGAAGCGGTCGAGTCCACCTTGTGGGTTTTCCTGGCTGGGCTTGCGGTGACGAACAGCGATGTTGACGCCTTCGACGACAATCTTGCCTTCTTTCGGCAGTACTTTGGATACAGTGCCGGTTTGGCCCTTATCCTTGCCGGACAACACAACGACATTGTCACCTTTTTTGATCTTAGCGGAAGCCATTATAGCACCTCCGGCGCGAGCGAGATGATCTTCATGAAACCACGTCCACGCAATTCGCGAACAACTGGGCCAAAGATACGAGTACCAATTGGCTCTTCAGTCTTGTTCACAAGAACAGCTGCATTGCTGTCGAAGCGGATTACGCTGCCGTCAGCACGGCGAACTTCCTTACGCGTACGCACGATGACAGCGCGATGAACATCGCCCTTCTTCACCTTCGCACGTGGCTGGGCTTCCTTAACGGAAACCACGATCACGTCGCCAACGGAAGCAGTACGGCGCTTAGAGCCACCCAGCACTTTAATGCACTGGACGCGCTTTGCGCCGCTGTTATCCGCGACGTCGAGATTGGATTGCATCTGGATCATTGATCCGTTTCCTTCTCTTGGCTTGCCGAGACACCCAAATTGCCAACGTAATGTTGGCGGGGCCCGGCAGTTCCTACGTCAAATTACTCAGTTGCCGGCAGCTTCGACTTCCAGATCGGCTTCCACCGCCTGGGTTCCGCCAGCAATCACACGGTCGATCACTTTCCAAGTCTTGGTCTTGGAGATCGGTTTGGTCTCCTCGATTCGGACAGTGTCGCCCATTGCGAATTCGTTCTTCTCGTCGTGAGCGTGGTACTTCTTCGAACGACGGATAATCTTCCCGTAAAGCGGGTGCTTAACCTTGCGTTCGACCTGCACGGTCACGGTCTTGTCGGTCTTGTCGGAAGTGACGGTCCCGATCAGGATACGTTTCGGCATCGTTTAGCTCCTCAAGCCCCAGTGGCTTTGGTTGGGGCGGCGGCAGCTGCCGCACGCTCGTTCTGGAGTGTCTTGATCTGAGCGATCGCGCGACGGACTTCTTTGATCCGTGCAGGACGTTCCAGTTGGTTGGTCGCACTCTGGAACCGAAGATTATACTGCTCGCGCTTCAGCTCGGTGAGCTCGTCGGACAGTTGATCATCAGTTTTGGTGCGCATATCTGAAATATCGGCCATTATTTGCCTCCCAGATGCGAGGTATCACCCATGCGGGCAACAACCTTGGTTTTGATCGGCAGCTTCATTGCAGCGCGTTCAAACGCTTCTGCAGCCAGCGGGCCTGGTACACCGTCCAGTTCGAACAGAATGCGGCCCGGCTTAACGCGAGCAGCCCAAAATTCGACGGAACCCTTGCCCTTACCCTGACGAACTTCGGCAGGCTTTTTGGACACGGGCACGTCTGGGAAGACGCGGATCCAAAGACGACCCTGACGCTTCATGTGACGAGTGATCGCACGGCGAGCCGCTTCGATCTGACGGGCTGTGATACGCTCAGGCTCAAGAGCCTTCAGACCATAAGAGCCAAAGTTCAAAGTCGTGCCACCCTTGGCGTCGCCCTTAATCTTGCCCTTAAAGGCCTTGCGATACTTGGTTTTTTTCGGTTGCAGCATGGTTGTTTCCTAATCCAGCATTCAGCGGGCCGCCACTTAGCGGGCCGGCCTCACACCAGAGGTCTGAGCTTCCATCATCAAACGGTCTTGCGCGGTTGGGTCGTGCGCCAGGATTTCTCCCTTGAACACCCAAACCTTGATGCCGATGATGCCGTAAGAAGTCAGCGCTTCTGCTTCAGCATAATCAACATTGGCACGCAGCGTGTGCAAAGGAACGCGGCCTTCACGATACTGTTCAACGCGAGCGATTTCAGCGCCGCCGAGACGGCCACCGCATACGATCTTGATGCCTTCAGCACCCAAACGCATAGCAGACTGCATCGCGCGCTTCATCGCACGACGGAAAGCCACACGGCGGATCAACTGATCAGCAATGCCCTGAGCAACGAGCTTAGCGTCAATTTCCGGCTTGCGAATTTCAACGATGTTCAGCTTCACTTCGCTGTCGGTCATAGTCGCCAGTTTGGCGCGCAGCTTTTCAATGTCTGCACCCTTCTTGCCGATGATCACGCCAGGACGAGCCGCATAGATCGAAATACGGCAAAGCTTTGCCGGACGCTCGATAACCACCTTAGAAATAGCAGCCTGTGTCAGCGTGCTGGTGATGTACTTGCGGATCTCGATGTCTTCCTTGAGCAGACCGGCATAGTCACGCCCTTCGGCGTACCAGCGGCTGTCCCAGGTACGGTTGATCTGCAGACGCAGACCGATCGGATTACTCTTCTGACCCATCTTACGCCTCTTCCTCTTCGCGGACCACGATGCGCAGCTTACTGAATGGCTTCAGAATGCGCGTGGACTTACCACGGCCACGTGTGTGGAACCGCTTCATGGTGATCGCTTTACCTACCGAAGCTTCAGCCACTACCAATGCGTCAACATCAAGATTGTGGTTGTTCTCGGCATTGGCGATAGCCGATGCGAGTACCTTGGTGGCATCCTTGGCCATCGATTTCTTCGAAAACGACAGGATGTTCAGGGCTTCTTCGACCTTCTTGCCACGGATTTGTTCCGCAACAAGGTTCAGCTTTTGCGCCGATCCACGGATCGACGTGCCGACAGCCAATGCCTCATTGTCGCCCACGCGACGCGGAGATTTTGCCTTACCCATTAGCGCTTACCCTTCTTGTCGGCAGCATGGCCTGGGAAGTAACGCGTAGGAGCGAACTCACCGAGCTTGTGACCAACCATGTCCTCGTTAACGGACACCGGGATGAACTTACGACCATTATAGACGTTAAACGTCAGGCCGACGAATTGCGGAAGGATAGTGCTGCGGCGCGACCAAGTTTTGATCGGCTTTTTGCCACCAGTGTCCTGTGCGTCCTCAGCCTTCTTCAGAAGGCTAAGCTCCACGAACGGACCTTTCCAGACGGAACGAGCCATGTCCGATTACCTCTTCTTCTTGGCGTGACGCGAACGGATGATGTATTTATCCGTTTGCTTGTTCTTGCGAGTGCGGGCGCCCTTAGTCGGCTTGCCCCAAGGGGTAACCGGGTGACGACCACCGGATGTCCGACCTTCACCACCACCGTGGGGGTGATCGACCGGGTTCTTTGCGACACCACGGGTAAGCGGCTTAACGCCCATCCAGCGCTTGCGGCCGGCCTTACCCAAGTTTTGGTTCTGGTTGTCGGGGTTAGAAACCGCGCCAACAGTACCCATGCAATCAGCGCGCAGGTAACGTTGCTCGCCCGAGTTCAGACGCGCAATGACCATACCGCGGTCACGACCGACGAGCTGGACATAGGTGCCTGCTGAACGAGCGATCTGACCACCCTTGCCTGGCTTCATCTCCACATTGTGGCAGATGGTGCCCACTGGCATCTGACCCAGCAGCATGGCGTTGCCAGGCTTTGTGTCAGCTTTTTCAGAAGCAACAACCGTGTCACCTTCTGCCAGACGTTGAGGGCACAGGATATAAGCCTGCTCGCCATCTTCGTACTTCAGCAGAGCGATAAACGCAGTGCGGTTCGGGTCATATTCGATCCGCTCGACGGTCGCAGGAACATCCCACTTACGACGTTTGAAATCGATGAAGCGGTACTTTTGCTTGTGACCGCCGCCAATACCACGCGAAGTGATATGACCTTTGTTGTTACGACCACCGCTCTTGCGCTTGCCTTCCGTGAGCGACTTGACCGGTTTGCCCTTCCACAGGCTGGTCTTGTCGACAAGGATAAGGCCACGCCGAGCGGGGCTTGTTGGTTTGTAATTCTTAAGTGCCATCAGCTCACACTTTCCGTGAAGTCGATCATCGAGCCCTCTTTAAGGGTCACAATCGCCTTTTTCACGTCATTGCGCTTGTAAGGTTTACCCTTCCAACGCTTGGTTTTGCCTTTGACGTTGATCGTGTTCACCGACACAACCTCCGCCTTTTGCCCTGCATAGATCGCTTCGACCGCTTCTTTGATCTGCGGTTTAGTCGCATCACCAGCTACCTTGAACACAACCGCATTGTTCTCACCCAGAAGCGTAGACTTCTCGGTGATGTGCGGCGACAAGATCACGTCGTAATGACGGGCGTCAATCTCTTGCTTTTTAGCCATTGAAACGCGCCTCCAGCTTTTCGACTGCATCCTTGGTGAGGACCAGCGTGTCGTGTTTCAGGATGTCATAGACATTGGCACCAGCCGCCGGCATCACATTGACACCCGGGATGTTACCAGCAGCCTTTACGAAGCCTGCATCCACGCTCTCACCGTCGATCACCAGAACCTTGCCAGCATAACCAGCCTTTTCCAGTTGACCCTTGAGAACCTTGGTCTTGGCATCTTTCATCGAGAGACTGTCGACAACCACTAGGCCGTCCTTCGCCTTGCTCGACAAAGCCATCTTCAAGCCCAGTGCGCGAACTTTCTTGTTCAGCGACTGATTGAAGTCACGCTTACGAGCACCGTGAGCCTTACCACCACCGATAAAGATCGGGGCACCGCGGTCACCATGACGAGCCCGGCCGCCACCCTTCTGCGCACCAAACTTGGCACCAGTACGAGCAACATCGGAACGTTCGCGAGTTGGACGAGCGGTCGCGCGGCGATTTTCCAGCTGCCACGTTACTACGCGGTGCAGGATGTCAGCACGAGGCTCAACGCCAAACACGGCATCGTTCAATTCGATGTCGCCAGACGCCTTCCCGTCGATTTTTTGGACCTTCACCTTCACGGGTCAGCCCTCCTTGTTCTCACCGTCGGCTGCAGCAGCCTCGGGTGCGTTGGTTTCTTCGACCGGAGCATCTGCTGCGGCATCCTGAACAACATCGTTTTCAACGACATCGGTTTCGGGCGCGGCATCTGCGTCAGGCTTGGCGGCGTTCTTTTCGATGATCGCACCGGGGAACGGCACGCCTTCGGGAAGAGGCAGCTTCACAGCATCGCGGATCAGCAACCAACCATTCTTCGAACCAGGGACAGAACCCTTTACGAAGATAAGGCCGCGATCAGCGTCCGTGCGAACCACTTCGAGGTTCTGCTGCGTGCGCTGACGATCACCCATGTGACCAGCCATCTTCTTGTTCTTGAAAACGCGACCAGGATCCTGGCGGTTACCGGTAGAACCATGCGAACGGTGAGAGATCGAGACACCGTGCGTCGCACGAAGACCACCGAAACCCCAACGCTTCATGGCACCAGCAAAGCCTTTACCCTGCGTGTGACCGGTAATGTCGACCTTTTGGCCAGCAATGAAGTGATCGGCACTGATCGAAGCACCGACGGGCAGAAGCCCCTCGTCGTTTTCGACGCGGAATTCCGCAACCTTCATCTTCAAGCCAACTTCAGCCTTCGCGAATTGCTCGCGCTGAGGCTTATTAACATTCTTTTGTTTCGCTACGCCGGAACCGAGCTGCAGCGCGAAATAACCATCGCGTTCAGCTGTACGGTGGGACACAACCTGACAGTCCTCAAGAGCAAGAACGGTCACGGGAACGTGACGTCCATCCTCCTGAAACAGGCGGGTCATCCCGACTTTCTTTGCGATCACGCCTGTGCGCATCGTCAAAACTCCTAACACAGAGGCACACGAGGCCCATCCCCGCGTGCATGCCAGCCCAAAATGTAATGCTTCGCCCCGTCCGGGCTGAGTGTTTCGTCCGGCCAGGTTGACCATGGAAACTAGACGGGGGACGCAGCCCGGGCGATCCTATTAAAAGGCGCACCGGCGGTATCCCAATGTCTTGCAACGATCTTGCGATCGCGCGGGGCCATTGAGGGCCCCTTAAACTGTCCCGATCGGTTTAATGTCCCATCAGGCGGACATGGACCTGGCTGAAGCCAAGCCCCGGACAAACCGGCTTAGGCCAGTTTGATTTCTACATTCACGCCAGCAGCCAGATCGAGCTTCATGAGCGCGTCAACGGTCTGGGCGTTTGGCTGCACGATATCGAGCAACCGCTTGTAGGTGCGAACTTCGAACTGCTCACGCGACTTTTTGTCGATGTGCGGGCCGCGGTTCACGGTAAACTTCTCAATGCGCGTTGGCATGGGAATGGGACCACGAATAAGCGCGCCAGTGCGACGTGCAGTCTCTGCGATTTCACCAGTTGCCTGATCAAGTACGCGGTGATCGAACGCCTTAAGGCGAATGCGAATATTCTGAGCTTCCATTACCTACACCAATGCGAAAGAGCCAAAGAGACCTCCCAGTTCTGAGCGATCCCTAAAAAACAAAAGGCCCGCCCCGCTTTTGTCCGGTTTCCCGGAACGGGCGGCCTTATAAAATTACCTCGCAAAGAACGAATCCTTTGCCTGAAGGCGCGCGTATACGTAGGACCGACCCATCTGACAACCCTAATTCATGGGTAACAGGCCAAAGAGTTTGGCATTCACGCACAGTTGCAAACGATCGACCATGCAAACACACAGCCGCTACTAAAAGGGCCCGGCACTCCTATTGGAGAACCGGGCCACTTTTTTAGCGATCTCACCCTTCGCCAAGTGGGGTCAGACCCCACTTGAATCGGGCAAGGCCGAATTACTTGCTGATCTTGGCTACAACGCCCGAACCAACCGTACGGCCACCTTCGCGGATAGCGAAACGCAGACCTTCATCCATAGCAATAGGAGCGATCAGCTTAACGTCGATCGTTACATTGTCGCCAGGCATAACCATTTCCGTGCCTTCAGGAAGGATCACTTCACCGGTTACGTCGGTGGTGCGGAAGTAAAACTGTGGACGATAGTTTGCGAAGAATGGCGTATGACGGCCGCCTTCGTCTTTCGACAACACATAAACTTCTGCGCTGAATTCTGTGTGCGGGCTAACCGAACCAGGCTTACAAAGAACCTGACCACGTTCAACTTCTTCACGGGCAACGCCGCGAATCAGAGCGCCAACATTGTCGCCAGCTTCACCGCGATCAAGCAGCTTACGGAACATTTCAACGCCAGTAACAGTCGTCTTCGTAGTATCCTTGATACCAACGATTTCAACTTCGTCGCCCACATTCACAACACCGGTTTCAATACGGCCAGTAACAACTGTACCGCGACCCGAGATTGAGAACACATCTTCGATTGGCATCAGGAAGTCCTGATCCACTGGACGGTCAGGCTGCGGGATGTAGCTGTCAACAGCGTCCATCAGAGCCTTGATTGAGTTCGCGCCGATTTCTTCGTCACGGCCTTCCAGTGCAGCCAAAGCCGAACCCTTGACGATTGGAATTTCGTCACCGTCAAAACCGTACTCGCTGAGAAGTTCACGAACTTCCATTTCGACGAGCTCGAGGATTTCCTCGTCGTCAACCTGGTCAACCTTGTTCATGTAAACAACAAGCTGCGGAACGCCGACCTGACGTGCAAGCAGGATGTGCTCGCGCGTTTGTGGCATTGGGCCGTCAGCTGCGTTCACAACCAAGATAGCGCCATCCATCTGAGCGGCGCCAGTGATCATGTTCTTCACATAGTCGGCGTGACCTGGGCAGTCGACGTGCGCATAGTGACGTCCATCAGTTTCATACTCAACGTGAGCCGTTGAGATGGTGATGCCACGCTCGCGCTCTTCTGGAGCCTTGTCGATGTTTGCGAAATCAACGGCTTCGCCGCCTGATGCCTCAGCCATCACTTTCGTGATAGCCGCAGTCAATGTGGTCTTACCATGATCGACGTGACCGATGGTACCAATGTTGCAGTGCGGCTTGTTCCGCTCAAATTTTGCCTTCGCCATTTCTCGATATACCTTCTGTAGAATTTAATAATCTGCGGGAGAAAGGGCGGCCCGCTGAATCAGGCGCCGCCCCTAGACCTTGTCGCCTGCTTAAGCAAGCTTCTCCTTGACTTCCTGTGCAACACTTGCCGGCACTTCGTCATAGTGACTGAACTGCATCGAGTAGTTTGCACGGCCCTGACTGAAGGAACGCAGCTCGTTCACATAGCCAAACATATTGGCCAGTGGCACGAATGCTTCCACAGCTTGGGCGTTACCGCGACTGTCTGTGCCTTGGATCTGACCGCGCCGCGAGTTGAGATCGCCAATCACGTCCCCGAGATAATCCTCGGGAGTGACAACTTCAACCTTCATCACAGGCTCGAGCAGCTTAATGCCGCCACGTTCGGCCGCTTCGCGCATGGCGCCGCGTCCACAGATTTCAAACGCAACAGTGCTTGAATCGACGTCGTGATAGGCGCCGTCAGTTACGTGGATGGTAAAGTCGATGATCGGGAAGCCGATAAGATAGCCGCTTTCGGCTTGCTCACGGATACCCTTTTCCAGCGACGGGATATATTCCTTAGGAATATTACCGCCCTTAATGCTGTCTTCAAAGACGATGCCTTGACCGCGCTCACCCGGTGTGAAGGTCGCTTTGGCGCGAGCAAATTGCCCGGTGCCGCCCGACTGCTTCTTGTGGGTGTAGTCAATGTCCATCGCACGGCCGAGCGACTCACGGTAAGCCACCTGAGGCGCACCAACATTCGCTTCGACCTTGAACTCGCGCTTCATACGATCAACCAGGATGTCGAGGTGAAGCTCGCCCATGCCCTTGATGATCGTCTGGCCGCTTTCGTGGTCAGTCGTGACGCGGAAGGAAGGATCCTCGGCAGCCAAGCGGTTCAGGGCAACGCCCATCTTTTCTTGGTCAGCCTTGGTCTTTGGTTCCACCGACAGCTCGATCACTGGCTCGGGGAATTCCATCCGCTCAAGAATGATTGGCTTGGCTGGATCACACAATGTGTCACCCGTGGTTGTTTCCTTCAGACCAGCAATCGCAACGATATCGCCGGCAAATGCCTCATCAATATCTTCACGGTTATTGGAGTGCATAAGAAGCATACGGCCGATCTTTTCCTTCTTCTCCTTAACGGAGTTGAGGACAGCACCCTTTGCCAAATGACCCGAGTAAATGCGGGTAAAGGTCAAGGAGCCCACGAACGGATCGTTCATGATCTTAAACGCCAACGCAGAAAACGGCGCATCGTCAGATGACGGTCGCGTATCTTCTTCGTCGCTATCAGGCAGAACACCCTTAATCGCAGGTACGTCCAGCGGTGAAGGCATGTAGTCAACCACAGCATCAAGAAGCGGCTGTACACCCTTGTTCTTAAACGCAGAACCACACAGGACTGGCACGAATACGCGATCCATGGTGCCCTTACGGATCAGCTTCTTCAGCGTTGCCGCGTCAGGCATTTCGCCTTCGAAGAATTTCTCCATCACGTCATCGTCAAGCTCGACAACGGTCTCGATCAGCTTCTCGCGATACTCGGCAGCCTTGTCTTTAAGGTCATCCGGAATATCGACGTAGTTGAAGTTTGCGCCCAGGGCTTCGTTTTCCCAGATGATGCCGCGATTGTTCACCAGATCGACAACACCTTGTAGGTCGCTTTCCGCACCAATCGGGAGATACAGCACCAGTGGCGTTGCACCCAAACGGTCAATGATGGACTGAACGCAGTAATAAAAGTCTGCGCCAGTACGATCCAGCTTATTGATGAAGCACATCCGTGGAACACCATATTTATCGGCTTGGCGCCAAACGGTTTCGGACTGAGGCTCAACTCCGGCAACACCGTCAAAAACGGCGACCGCGCCATCGAGCACACGCAGCGAACGCTCAACTTCAATCGTGAAGTCAACGTGGCCAGGCGTATCGATGATGTTGATCCGGTGCTTTTCACCTTGCCCATCTTCGTTCTGCCAGAACGTAGTCGTGGCAGCAGACGTGATGGTGATCCCGCGCTCTTGTTCCTGCTCCATCCAGTCCATTGTCGCAGCGCCATCATGCACTTCGCCAATTTTGTAGGACTTTCCGGTATAGTACAAAATACGTTCGGTAGTCGTGGTTTTACCAGCATCGATGTGAGCCATGATGCCGATGTTGCGGTACCGCTCTAGCGGATATTCGCGTGCCATTTTCCTATTCTCCGTACGAGAGCTAAATTACCAGCGGTAGTGCGAGAACGCGCGGTTGGCATCAGCCATCCGGTGCGTATCTTCGCGCTTCTTAACCGCATTGCCGCGGTTATTCGAAGCATCGAGCAATTCGCCCGACAGACGCGCTGACATGGTGGTTTCAGGACGACCGCGAGCGGCCCCAATCAACCAGCGAATGGCCAAAGCCTGAGCACGCTCGGGGCGAACCTCGACCGGAACCTGATACGTGGCACCACCAACACGGCGGCTGCGCACTTCAACCTGCGGAGCAACATTGCCCAACGCATCATGGAACAGCTGAACCGGATCGGTCTTAGCCTTGGCTTCGACTGTATCCAGAGCGGTGTACACGATGCCCTCTGCAACGGCTTTCTTACCGTCCAGCATGAGGTTGTTCATGAACTTCGACAAAATTTGATCACCAAACTTGGGATCGGGTAGGATGACCCGCTTTTCGGGACGACGACGACGTGACATTTTACAAAACTCCTTCGGAGTAAAATTCGGTTCCGGCCCGGCTCCCCCGCCCATCCACCCGATGATCCAACCGGTACCCTATCGGGTGGTTGGGAGGGGGAGCGGGCTGGTGCCGTAAGGTCAGCACGGACGTGCTGACCGCACCTTAATTATTTAGGACGCTTAGCGCCGTACTTCGAACGGGACTGCTTGCGGTCCTTGACCCCTTGGGTATCCAGAACACCGCGCAGAACGTGGTAACGCACACCGGGAAGGTCGCGCACACGGCCGCCGCGGATCAGAACAACGCTGTGCTCTTGAAGGTTGTGACCTTCACCCGGGATATATGTGATAACTTCACGCTGGTTCGTCAGGCGCACCTTGGCAACCTTACGAAGCGCAGAGTTCGGCTTCTTTGGCGTTGTTGTATAAACACGTGTGCAAACGCCGCGCTTCTGCGGGTTTGCTTCCATCGCAGGGACCTTAGACTTGGTCTTCTGCGGAACGCGGCCCTTGCGGACCAGCTGGTTAATCGTCGGCATTGAATACCTTCACCT
>Ga0209121_10002054_pt1 | contig 20753 bp, 20 predicted proteins | sample Cruoilmetagenom3_FD_187292 | JGI IMG/M metagenome (GOLD analysis project Ga0209121, IMG submission 187292) | Oil polluted marine microbial communities from Coal Oil Point, Santa Barbara, California, USA - Sample 3 (SPAdes) (version 2) | ecosystem: Environmental > Aquatic > Marine > Oil seeps ...
CGGGTTAAAACCCGTGGCATTACTGCTTCGGGCTACGCCCGTCCGACTTCGTCGGATAACTTCATCTACGGGTTGAAACCCGTAGAATTGCGGCAGAATATTAAACACAGATTATACAGACGTCATCCCGAGCGCAGCCGAGGGATCTGTTAAAACTAAATCCACAGTTGAAAAACTAGCCGCTATATGCTATACGCTAAACACTATGAAAAAGTTATACGGCTTAATATTTGACGTTGACGGCGTGATAGCCGATACCGAGGCAGTCAACGCAAGAGCTTCTATAAAAGTTTTCGCCGACCTGTTCGGCGTCGAGGGCGTTGTGCGTGAGGATTTTGAGGCGGGCCTCGGCAGAGGGGCGGAAGAATACGTCAAAGCCGCCGCCAGAGTCTACGGCCTCGAACTGACCGACGAGCAAGTCGAGCAGGCAACGCAACTCCGGCAGGAATATTTCCTCAAGACCCTCAGTGAAGAGCCGCTGCCCCCCTTCCTAGGCGTTTTAGAACTGATGGATGAAACAATGCAAAGAGAAGATTTTCGCATCGCGATTGCGACATCCGGCACGCTTGAAAAATCCCGTGCCGTCCTGAACACCGTCGGAGTTCCATACCAGAAGATGGTCTATATAAACGGTAATGACGTTAAGCACAAAAAGCCCGATCCAGAGCTTTTCCTGACAGCCGCCGAACGAATGGTAATCGAGCCGGCAAATTGCGCTGTCATCGAGGACGCCCCCAACGGCGTGCAGGCCGCAAAAGCCGCCGGAGCCAAATGTATCGCAGTAACAAATTCCACCACCGCCGCCAATCTCGCCAAAGCCGACCTTGTCTGCGATTCGCTGGAACAAATCAGCATCGAGACAATTCAAAGTCTCATTAACTAACTTACCAGAGCGAGTGTGTCGCGTTGCTTAGAGCTTGTCATATTCATTTTATTGCAGATCCTATTGACTTTCTGCTGATGTCATGCTATGATTTCTTCTGTAGTGAAAGAGAATCGGATGCTGAGATTGCTCAAAAACATACGATCATAGAGAACTTGGAGTAGTGATACTATGAGTAAGATGCTCCATCAGATACTCCGCCTCATTCAACAAGGCAAAGTCAAGATATCAGACCACGGCTACGATGAGATCGGTGCAGACAGCCTCTACGTAAGAGACGTGCTTGGGTCCATCACTGATGCTGTCTTAGTTGAGGATTATCCCGACTACCCAAAAGGGCCCTGCGTTCTTGTCCTTCAGAAAGATCGAACAGGAAAACCGATACATGTCGTCTGGGGTATCCCGAAAGGCAAGTCGTCTCCGGCAGTTCTCGTCACCGCATGCAGGCCGGACCCACAACGGTGGGAGCCGGATTTCCTAAGGAGAAAAAAATGAGTACTAGACACTACACAAAGATTGTCCATGAGGGGGACTATGTGGCGCAGGTTGATGTCGAATTGATCTACAACGACGAAGGATGGTCTCCCTATCTTTCTTTGGAGGATGCTTATAAACTCGACGATGTTCGAGAGGCCTTAAAACGGGGCGACCTAAAAGCAGCTTCAAAACTGGGGCGGATCTACAAACTAACCCGCGTCGCTGGCTGACAAAGAGCGGTCAAGCAAGGGTATGAGGTATGGATAAACTTCAGCTATAACACATCTGCTCTTATTGACTTACCTGTTGTGCAGTCTTATGATTTTTTATTGTAGTGAATGAGAAAAAGATTTATATGCTGTCTTATGCGGGAAATTAAAGAATCATACGGACGGATCGGTGATAACGAAGGCCGGTTCGACATTGAGTTCTGGCAAGGACAGGGAGATCAAGCCATTTTCAACGCCGCACTCGACATGATATTGGATTATTTAATTATCAGGCACGGACATGCTGACAAGCCCAGACTTCAAAGAACTGTTGAGTCTTTTGAAAAAGCGGATTTGATAAAAGCTAAAGAAACAAGCGGCAGGCCTCAAGATTTGATAGATGCCAAAGAGCTTAAAAAAGCGGACAATTAAATCCGATCCGCCGCAGCGTGGCTAACCTGGTATGTGATTCGCTGGAATAAATCAATCTTGAGACGATTACAAATGTGATTCAGCATGACTCCTAAGGAAATAGACGGTTTTTACTACGGAAGGATTGAGATTGCCACAGTCGCTCACCCCTAAGGGGCAAGCTCCTTCGCAATGACATTCGTGGGCTATTATCTTTTATATGCATCCTGGGAATCATCTCAGGTGCTCGTAATGTCATTACTGGCCGGGTTGTCATGGTTCTATTTTGAGATAGATGTCACCATCGGGATAGGTGAGTTTATGCCGTTCTGACGAAGTGCCGGTTGCCACGCTTTTTCGGATTTCACTGAAAGTAACTTCCACAGGCCTGTTGCCCATGGGATTGTAAACGACCGAACCGTTCTCGAACTCGCGGACAACCGTGCCGTCGTCTCTGGCAGCAGCTTCGCCGACGGGCTTGCCGAGGCTCTTGTTCCAGAACGGATACCAGTTGTGGCGATGATCGCCGCTCGGCAGCGGATTCGGATCGCTGAACAGGCAGTAGCCGTCGGAATGCGTTAGAGCAAGAGTTGTGGTCGCTCGCATCAGGTTCAGGTCATTACGCGAATTGTGATACCATGTCTCGATGCAGTTGACGTGCGGCGGGCGAAGGTTTTTCTCCGCCCATCGGAGCGTGGCCGTGATTCTCTGCCAGTCGGCGGCAGATTTGCTTCTGGTGCATTCCATGAAGTAGCCGTTGATGTACGACGCCGACTTTGGTGCCGTGCAGTCGTTAGTATTCGCAATGATTAAATATTTATCTCCGATTGCGTTCCTGACTTCCTTTACCAAAGCAAGACGATCATCGTCATCTCGCCACCAGTCGAGCATAACACCGTCCACAACGCCCGACTGTACAGCCGCCCTGGCACGTTGTGCGACATGCTCTCGGAACTTCGGATTGGCAAAATCCAGACAGATGAATCCACCCTCACCCCAACCTTTGACCAGGTTGCCCTGCTTGTCGCGTTTCCACCAGCGGTGCCCGTCGGGCAGAAAGCCCGGATGAGCATCCCGGTACCGGATTTCGGCTACCAGGATGATGTTCGGATTCAGTTTGAGCAGCTTCCGGCGGATTTTCCTGCCGGCTTTGATGCTTTCGGATGTGAATGCTTCGGCAAGCCCCCTCGGTTTCTTATCCCAGACAAGGCCGAACCCTCCCGGCCCGTGCCAGACCAGATCGTGCATGGCCATCACGGCCAACCGGTCTTTGTTCGGCAGATTGTCCGCCGGACTCCAGGCCTGGAAGACCGAAGGAAAGTCTCTCGCCGCGATGCGTCCGGCAATCGATAACCCGGCAGTTTCTGCTGAACCGCCGAAAGCAGCCGTAAAGGCCGAGACTAACACTAAGAGCGCTGATAGTAAGATATAATTCTTTTTCATATCTGTCACCGCCGATCTTGTGGGGCCAGGTCGATTACCCATGCCGTGGGCAATTTCCGCCCGATGATTGCCGTTGCAAGGTTGACCCAGCGCCGGCAGCCATCCAGGATAACACTGTCACTGCTGGCAACGATGAGATCGGTTTTTATCAGCTCGGCGTCCGGGCTCAATACTAATTCAACCTCCCAGTTCCAGTTGTTCTGATCGGCTAATTCGCCAATGAGCTTTTTGAGCCGGCCGCTGTTGGAGACCGGGCTGTCCAGCAGCCATAGGGCCTGGCCTATACCGATTTCGTTCAGGAATTCGCCGATCATCTGCACCGCCGGGATTGTCTCGGTAACCTTGCGATAGGTCCCGTGTATGCTTGCCAAATCTCTAAAGCATCCGTCTCTTCCGGCAAAAATAACGCCGCCGCTCATCGCCGCCTCGACGGTTATCAGTACATTGTAACCATCTACGGCGACAGACTGGCCTGCAATATTCTTTGCTTCGATACGATGCTCGCTTCGAGAGACACGCTGCCCGTCCGAGCAGGCACTGCGCATGACGGCCAGCCTTTGCCTTTCGGTAAGCGAGAATTTGTCGCCAACCAGCTTCAGGGAGCTTTTCTCGGCATAGCCTTTCGTCAGCAGCAGCGAAAAATCAGCAAGGGCCGAACGCAAATCCGGAATTGCAGCCGGAGCAAATAACTTCTCATCCGCAGGATGCGGTCCTCTGTGACTGCGTTTGTCAGGCATTAACAAAGTCCTCGATTCTGTTAAATTCTTTCGCCTTTTTTGCGGGCCTCATTAATCTGCTTTCTGCTGCGATGCTGATATTCCCGAAGCGTTTCAATATTGTATTTCCTCAGCAGCTCACGCACACTGACGCCCGGCTTGACCGCCTTAAACAGCCACCACGGCGCCAAATCCTCGTCACTCAGATTCCGCTCAACTTTTATCTCGCCTTTGTGCTCGGCGAGCATTTTCTCGACCTTTTTGCGGTTGAAGTCATGATGGGCAAACGCCCTGTCCAAATCCAGCGTAGCGATGAACTGTCTCTGGCGGGGCTTTTCAATCTTCTCAAAAGTCTTTCCCGTAATGTCGATTATATTACCGGCTCCCACCGGCACGATATAGTAATGATAAAGTATCGCAAAAGCGTTCAGCGGTGAACCTCCGCCGTATGCACTCGGCCAGAAAACCATATCCACATCCAAATCATCACATTGATGCCACAATTCCGGGTAGTTCAGGTCAAAGCACGTCAGGATGCTTATCCTGCCGAAATCGGTATCGAAAGCCTTTACCCCCTCGGTGCTCAGGTGTAAACCTTCGCCCCAGAACACAAAAATCTTCCGATAGTAACCGGCAATTTCGCCCTTGCGGTCAATCAGAACAGCCGTGTTGTACTGCTTGTCTCCGGCCTGCTCTCGTATCGGGCAGATAACGTACATATTATACTGTCGGGCAAGCTTTGCCACGGCATCGGTGGTCGGCCCCGGAACAGGCTCAGCCTTTGTGCCGGCGAATTCTTCCGGCAAACAGGCGATATCCACGCCGTTCTTTCCCGCCGTATGCAGATGCTCTATCGCCATTTTCAGTTTAACATCACGCTCTCCCCCGAAACCAATACAGATTGCCGCTACTTTGACCTGCCTGCCGGGCAATTTTTCCCGTTCCAACTGGGGGATAATCTCTGTGTTTTTAACTTCCTGCGCAAATACATAGCCGGTTAGCACCACAATAATCAAGCAAACGGAAAATCCCTTGAACGTCCTGACGATTCTTCTTTTCATGCTTCAAAGCCCTCATTTCTAAAATTCATAATGCCTTGTCCATTAATCCAGTGTATTAGTATCGACAGCCATGTCAAAAACAAATTGACATAACCATTAACTGCATTTACCATACTGTGAAACTCATACAATCAAAAAGAAGGAGACTTTAGTCTGTAATCCGTAACCAATTGTAAATGGCCAGTCATAATTTAGCACATATAAAGATAGATGAGATGGACATCATCGGCTATTCGGTCGCGGGCGAAGAGACCGTGGTCGCAGTGCCGCAATTGGATGTCTGCTTCGATGTGGGCAAAGCGCCCGACCAGATTATCCCCATCAACAACGTTCTGCTCACGCACGGGCACATGGACCACGCCGCCGGGCTTGCATATTACCTGTCCCAGCGGAATTTCTGCGGCATATCCGCGGGAACGATCCTGGCCCCTGATAATTTACTGCCGCCAATGAAACAGATTATAGACGCATGGTCGAAGCTTGACGGCAACAAAATCCCGGCCAAACTCGTCGGCGTCAAACCAGGGGATGAATACAAGATCAAGCCCAATTTGGTTGCAAGGGTATTCCCTACAAAGCACAGCAAAGGCTCCGTTGGCTTCACTGTTATCGAGAAGCGAAAAAAACTCAAATCCGAGTACAAAGGTCTGACTGGCCCGCAAATCGTCGAGCTAAAGAAGCAGGGTATCGAAATCGACTACCCGCTGGAGTTCCCCATCGTCACCTACCTCGGCGATACGCAGTACGTTGATTTTTCGCAATTGAAATACATCGCCGAGAGCAATATTTTAATTGCCGAGTGCACTTTCTACGAGGACGAGCATACAACCAGGGCCAAAGCCGGCAAACACATGCATGTCGACGAACTTGCAACACTGCTGAAAAACCTGAACAACGAGCACATCATCATCACCCACACAACCCAGCGCACCCCCATGCACGAAATTCGCAAGATACTGAGAAACGCCCTGCCGAAGAAAATATACGACAAGATCATAATACTAATGGCCAAAAGACCCAACCCGCGATAATATTCGACATCCCTGCCAATCGTTAAATTTCTGTTTCAAATCAGTTGACTGTTTCATCGGGACAGTTTATTCTTCAGTAGTTGTGAGATAATTTTTGTCGATCTGCTGCGAAGAAAATTGGAAGATAATTCTATGAAAGAGGGCACGGAAATGAATCGAAGGCAATTTATGGGCACCTCGCTGGCTGCCACGGCAGGATTGGTGGCAAATCTAAACGGCCTTTCTCAGGGCAGTCAAAAAAAGTCGAATATGAAGGTTGGTTTATACAGCATCACATTTCTCGGCGTTTGGTATCGCGGAGAAGCTCTTACTTTGGAGCAGATGATTAAACGGGCCAAAAAATATGGTTACGAGGGGATTGAGATAGATGGAAAACGTCCTCATGGCAATCCACTCGACTGGCCGACAAAACGCTGCAAAGAGCTTCGCTCTGTCTCTAACGGCGAAGGTATTGAAATTTACGGAGTTGCGGCCAATAACGATTTCAGCAGCCCGATTCCAGAATACCGGGAGTGCCAGATCGCTTATGTTAAAGAGCTGATTCGAATGACATCGGATATTGGCGCAAGGACATTGCGAATGTTCTTAGCCTGGCCGGGCGTGACGAAACATCCACAATTGGCAGAATATGCAATAGCAAAGGATATCTGGAAATATACCCATGAGAATTTTACCGCCGAGCAGATATGGGCATGGTGCCACGAGGGCATGGCGGAATGCGCGCGATATGCGGAAGATACCGGCGTCATTTTGGCTCTGCAGAACCATGCTCCCGTTATTCGAGATTATCAGGATGTGCTGAAAATGGTCAAAGAAGTAAGCTCCCCCAGCCTGAAAGTCTCGCTGGATGTTCCGATTATGGCGGACAAGAGTCCTGAGAATATCCAAAGGGCCGCGAAAACCGTGGGTGATTTGCAGGTGTTGTCCCATTTTGGCGGCGAATATGAAAGGGATAAAGACGGCAAAGTTAAAGGCGCGAGCTTCTACAGGCCATTCATTAGTGCAATGCACGAGATTGGATATTCCGGCTATCTCAGTTATGAACTGTGCCATTCGCTACCGATTGTGAACGGCCAGACAGTAGGCATCGAATACGCAGACAAAAATGCGCAATTAGCCGCCGAATTTATGAGAGGACTCATCACTGAAGTTACAAAGGGATAATAATTGGGACAGGGAAATGCTATTTTGTTTATGGGCAGAGGGCATAGGTCATCAATGAAACATTTGGGACATTACATGAGCTTATAAAGTACAAAATGTTCTTATAAGGAAAACATACAATCCATCATTATCTATAAACAGGGGTCAAAGTATATGCTGATTGTTTATTACATTCTGGAGTTTGCAGTAGTATATGTTGCAATAGCTGGCACCTGGGAAATCGCTCAATCTACCGTCGCAAAAGGCATGTTTTCAGATGTACAGCAGAAAATCAAATCCGAGGAAGACTACAATCCGTTAAGTGTAATTAATCCTCTGAATGTCGGAAGAATGTTGTCTTGGTTGTTTTGTTTGAAGTCAAGAGAATTTGGTGTTTCCGATATGGTCATTTTGAAAAAGAGATTTGATTGGGGACTAAGGTACCTTATATCTTCCATAGTTCTAATGTATGCGTTCGAAAAGGCAAAATTCCTATTCCTTTAGCCAAGAATGAATTAAAGGCTTGTCGGCAAACAAAAGTAGGGTAGGGCTTACCCCACTGAGTTTAAACGCTTACTCCAGTTCGCAGGCTTAAGCCCACCATATGAAACTATGTGTTAGGTTAAGCATATCTCAAGAACGACTTGATCATGAACGTGACTATCATCGGGATCGACTGTGCAACAAAGCCCAAGAAAGTGGGTTTAGCTCTCGGTTCGTGGCACGATCATAAAGCCGATATTCTTGCTACTACCACAGGCAGCCACGACAAGCCGATAGCTGAGACTATTGCAAGTTGGATTCGTATAGACCAACCTACACTTATCTCTATGGATGCCCCATTGGGCTGGCCAGCTAGACTGGGATGCACACTGGCTTCACATGTGTCTGGAGAATTCATTGCCACAACTCCTGATAAGCTCTTCCGAAGAGCTACTGACTGTATGGTAAAGAAGAAGCTTGGACGCCAGCCGTTGGATGTTGGTGCAGACCGCATCGCACGTACTGCCCACGCAGCACTTCAGATTATAGGAGGACTTGGGCAATTAACTGGACAGTCGATACCCTTGGCGTGGGACCAGGCAATAGAGGGTATCTCAGTCATTGAGGTTTATCCAGCCGCAACACTCCTGGCACATGAGATACAAGCATCGGGATATAAGAAGAGAGATCAGGTAGCCTGTCGAGATAATATAGTTGAAGACCTGCGGAGCTGCCTGACATTGCCGAGCGATATTTCGCTGATGCGCTCAAATGCAGATGTGTTGGATGCGGTTGTTTGCGTCTTGGCGGCAGTTGACTTTCTGTTAGGCAGAGTAGTTGAACCGGAAGATCGAGAGCTCGCAATGAAGGAGGGTTGGATTTGGTTTCGTCCGAAATGAAATGTCCCTTTGGCAGGGCTGAAGCATAACCTCTTGCTGTTGCCGGTGTGAGCGTCGAGTATCCCCCTGTTTGCAGTCTTGCCATGTGATAATCCTTCGAGCGCAAGGTACGTCTCAAACGCAAATGCGACTCAGATCGAGACCACCAAATCCCACAATGTATCTTGAACGAGTCTATTCAAAGTCCGTTATATGAAATGATCACATCGCGGGGCGAGAATCCGTCAGGCAGAGGTCCACAAGCTCATCAATCACGGCGGTTCCGGCGCACATTACTTTGTCGGCTCCGCCCCAGTATAATTTCAATGTGCCGTCGTCTTCGGGGATGGCACCGCACGTGAACACTACGTTGGGGACGTAACCGGTGACTTCCCACGGGTCTTCCGGCTGCAATATCCAGCGGTCACCTACACCGAGGATTTGTGCTGGATCGTCGAGCTTGTGTAAAGCGGCGCCGAGCCGATAGACATGACCTGCCATCGTCGGAAAAACGCCGTGATAGATGCTCAGCCAGCCTTTTTCGGTGCGAATCGGCGGAGCGCCGGGGCCGATTTTCGTCTCGTCCCAATGATACGGCACAGGTTTCATTACCAGTTTCGAATCGCCCCAGTGACGCAGGTCCGGCGAGTAGCTTATCCAGATCGACCATGGGCTGATGTCCGAATGGGGCCTGTCGAGCTTAACATACCGGCCGTCAATCTTTTCCGGAAAGAGAACAGTATTTCGATAATCTGCCTGCGTAATCAGGGATACTCTTTCGACCGATTCGAAATCATGGGTCTTAGCCAGGCCGATACGGACGCCGTGCTGCGAATACGCGCTGTACGTGATGTAGTACGCACCTTCGAGGTGAGTGGTCCGGGCATCCTCAATCCCAAAGGCCTCATATTCGATAAAGACAGGTTCTCTGCTCGGCGTCATGAAAGGCTTAGGCCGAGCCTTGAAATTAAATCCGTCTTCGCTTTCGGCCAGACCGATGATAGACCTGCCTGTATCGAGATGCGAGCGAAACAGCATGATATACCGGCCGTCGAACTTTGTAACGCCCGCATTGTGAACCGTCTGAACGGGATAAGGGATATCGTCTTTTGTCAGAATAGGATTGCCCTGGTAACGAGTGACTAACGGTTTATTCATCGTTTACATCCCTGTAACTCAATCACAATTTGATTGTTTGTCATTCCTGCGGAAGCAGGAATCCAAAGTCGAAACAATGGATTCCGCATCAAGTGCGAAATGACAGCTTTTTTTCTTCCCGGCGGAAGATTTCCGCGTAGACTTTTTCGTAGCCTTCTACCATCTTGTCGATAGTGAAGTTCTCCTCGACTCGCTGCCGGCATTTTTTGCGGTCGATGCGGTCGATTTTGCCGACAGCTTCGACTGCCTCATCGATGCTGTTGACCAGATACCCGGTTTGTTTGTCGGCGATGACTTCCCGACAAGAGCCTAAATCCATCGCGATAACCGGCACGCCGGCGGCCATCGATTCGGCCATAACCAGTCCAAACCGTTCGGGAATCAAATTCAAATGGAGAACTGCATACGCTTCCTTAAGCAGCGCATCTCGCTGCACCGGATCGACGGGTCCTATGAACTTAATCGACGAATTATTTATGTGCGGCTTTACGAGATTGTCGAAGTAATCCTGGTCCTGAATAATGCCGGCTATGATTAAATCCATGCCGGACTTTTTCGCAACCTCAATCGCCAGATGCGTCCCCTTGTCGTTGTGTATCCGCCCGTAGTGGACGAGCTTGTCGCCTGGCGCTGCTCTAAAGGTCAGGTTCGACAGGTCGATACCGTTGTAAACGGTCGCCAGATAAGGCAGCCCGGAATCCCTGTCGGAATCGCTGATGGAGACATAATAAGTGTCTTTATGATCGTGGTAGACCCGAAGTATGTCCGGATCGGAAAAACCGTGGATTGTTGTCAGCATGGGCGTCTTTATCAGCGGCAGGTAAGTCAATGGCAGGTAATCGAAATTGCTGTGAATAAGGTCGAACTCGCCGGCCCGCTGCATGACTTTGGAGATATGCAGGCACGTCGAGACCAGCGGGATTTGTGACTTGTCTTCTTCATAGCCTTTTTCTATCCAACCTTCAAGTTTCGCGCTGGTAATGGATTCTTTCGTCGCAAAGAGCGTGACATTCTTCCAGCCGCGAGCGACGAGTCCTTCGGTGATATTGCTCGCGACAGTCTCCCATGCGCCATAAGCCCGCGGCGGCGTCCGCCACGCGACCGGAGACAGAATAGCGATCCGTTTATCCTTAATATCCGCTACGTCCATGTCTACAGACTCCCTTGCGTTTTTAACTTTTACCTTTTTACTTTTAACTTTTTCTTACTTCTTCCTTAATCCGTTGTATATGTCCCCTTCCCAGACCTTTGACTTCGCAGCCAAGCTCGAAGTACCGCCGGATTCTCTGGTCATCCAATATGCCGAAGCAGTCGATAACCGCCAGCGGCCCACCCGCCCATTCGACTATTTTTTCAGGGTCAAGCTCCAGATAAGGGGTGTGCGGCACGGCCAATATGATTGCCTGCGCACCGGCCAGCGCACCGGCAAGATCGCTTTGAACCCGGAGATTAACCAGGCCATCCTGATTCCGGAAGAACCTCGCCCATGAATGTCCCGGTGCCGGGTAGGTATCCTGCGATTCCAGCTCGTACCAATGTTCGAGATACGGATCGTGCACTCGCATCTCGGCTCCCATCTCGGTGAGCTTTCGCATGACGATTTCCGAGCCGCTGTAGCGGGTATCGCCGACATCCTGCCGATAACTCCCTCCACACAGCAGTATGGCCGCACCGGCCGCCTGCCGGCCCATGTTTCGCAGGGCATCTCTGGTCAGCGTCGCGACGTGCAGCCCGCGCGTATCGTTGACGTCGATAGCCGTCGGTGTAATCTTGAATATGTCGTCGTCGAAGCCGAGGATATGTTTATAAGCCCAGTAACCGAGGCCGCCGTCCTTCGGCAGACAATATCCGCCAATGCCCGGGCCCGGGAAGATCATATTGCTGTGTGTGGGGCGAACCTTGATGGCGTTGACAACCTTAATCAGGTCCACGCCGTTGCGCTCCGCGAACAGGCTCCACTCGTCGAGGAAAGCCAGGGTCGTAGCGCGGTAAGAATTCTCTACGATTTTGGTCGTCTCGGACTCGATCGGACGATCCATTACAGTGAGCGGGAAATCTTCCGTGTTAAGCACCTCTCGCAGAAATTTCTCGACGCGGCCCCTGGCCTGGCTGTTACAGCCTGAGCAGACCCGCCAGAAATCGCGGATGGATGAGACATAATGCCTGCCGGGCATTACCCGCTCGAAACTGTGGGCCAGCAGCGGCGCGGTCTCTATGCCGCGAGCTGCAAAGGCCTTCTTCATAATCGGCCAGGCTACGAATTCCGTCGTTCCCGGCGCTACCGTCGTCTCAATCAACGTCAGGCAATCCGGCGGTACTTTATCGCCGATGGTTTTGATTGTCGCTTCCAGGGCAGCCATCTCCGCTTTGCCCGTTCGCATGTTGCCGAGGTCTTGTTTCGTATAATCGCACTGAACGTCCACGACCACGCAATCCGCCAGCTTGAGGCAGTCGCTGTTATAGGTGGCTATCAGCGTCTTTTTATCGAGCACGCAGCGGGCAATCATCGGATCGACTTCAGGGTCCTCGGCCTTTACCGGCGATACGCCCCGATTCAGCAGCGGTATCTTCCAGTAGCTCCGGACGCTCGGCCGCTGGCAACCGATAACGAACTTGCCGGGCCGGCCGCTTTCTTTATCGACAGTATCGGCAACAATCGCCGCCATTACGGCACCGACAAAGCCCACACCCATAACGACAACGATTTCCTTGCCTTCGTTACGTGCCGCTTCGACCAGTGACTCAACGCGCTGGAACTCCGCAGCATGCTCGTTTTCTTCAGGGATTGCAAACTTTTCACCTGACGGACTTATTGAGTAATCGGTCATCCTGGTAATCCTTTCTATCGTATTTATTCATATCTCATATCCCATGTTGCGCCTTCGTATTTGCGCGATACGGCTCACGAACCAGCACAACGAAGTGCCGCCGGAAGTTTACCAGTAATCCGTTACATATCAAGCTTTTTCACTTTTACTCATTAACAGAAAGAGCCTTTTTCCCGCGTGCACGTGGTTATGCTGCGACTAAAAGCAATTTTAACATCATTTTACCTTGAATTTCAGGTGCAGAAATGATACAATTTTTTCTGGGTCTTTGGATTGTTTTTACAGGGGTAATTCCTGTGCCGGCTCTGTAGCGGGGCTGGAGGGTAAGATATGGAAAAGGGCTTCTTATTAAGCTTGGCGGTTATTTACTTAATTCTCTCGCTCGTGAGTATCGCCCCGGCAGCAGAGGGAGTCTTCGAATACCCATGTTATTTAGTCGACGCCTATGACGCCGACGATAGATGCTGGACAGGCATGGACGCCGATGGGACATATCGAGGCCCGATTCGGGTCGACCCGGAGCAGTGGCTTGTCGGCCCTCCGCTTTCGGAAAAATCAGGGGTAACTCTGCCGCCGGACCATTGGGTCGAAGTGCAGTTTCGCGGCCCGATTATCGACGGCCCGGATGATGATATCAAGCTTATCGAACTGGGGCCGGTGAGGGAACAGGCTCTTATTTTCATTACAGACGGTGCCGGACGGGAGCGATTGATCGATATCGCGAATTCCGGAACCGAAGGCAGTGGAGTTGATCCGACTGAGATAGGCTTTGACATTTCCGGCATTGAATTGCCATTCGAACCACGCGCGGTCCGCATACTCGGAATCGACACCGGTGGGCAAGCTCCAGGATTCGATATAGCCAGCATGCGAGCAAGAATCTGTACCGATTGTGGTGAGGCTGCCTGCAATCCGATACCCGTCGATGATGCTAAAAATGTGCCGACGGATGCCGTCCTAAGCTTCTCGCCGGGACAATCTGCAATAAAACACATTGTTCACTTCGGCATGGATCTTACTAATATAGGCGCAAGTGCAGGAGGCGTAATCGAGCCCCCGACGCTGCAGGACGCTAACACATTTGATCCCGGCGGCCTCGAATTGGGCACAACTTACTATTGGCGTATCGACGAAGTCAATGACCGAAATGTCCGGCCCGGCGACATCTGGAGCTTCACGACAAAAAACCACTTTATTGTGGATGATTTTGAGCAGTACAACTTCCTTCCGCCGAACGATCCCAATCACAACTGGATATATCAAACGTGGAAAAACACCGGCGTGCATCTTTGGACGGAACAGACGCATGAATGTGGTAAGAAGTCGATGGGATTTTCATACTCGTACAATCGTTTTTCTGTCTATTCCGAAACGATACGAACTTTTAATCCACCACAGAATTGGGCATCAACCGGCGCAAAGGTATTAGAACTGTACTTCTACGGCATGTCAAGCAATACCGTTTCGCAGATGTATCTTGTCTTAAACAATGGAGCTTCCGTAACTATCGTGCCATATTCCGGCGACGCCAACGACGTCAGGATGGAAACATGGCTGCCCTGGAGAATCGAGCTGGATGACCTGACCGACACAGACCTGAGCAATATCGATAGTATCGCAATCGGTTTTTATGCAGACCCAGGCAATTCATCCGGCAGCGGAAGCGGCACCGTTTATTTCGACGATATAAGGTTATATTCATCCCAATGCCTGGAAGAAAACATACCGGAGGCCGACTTCAACGGCGATTGCCTGGTCAACTTCAGGGATCTTGAAGAAATGGCATTCAACTGGCTCGAAACAGGGTACAATATTTACCCCGTGGCCGCTCCCAATGAACCGGTGGCCTGGTACAAGTTCGACGGCAGCGCTACCGACAGCGCCGGCAGCGCCCACGGCCAATCACACGGCAACCCGACATACGCTGAGGGTGTATATGGCCGGGCAATCAGCTTCGATGGTTATAAAGACTACGTGGAAATAACCGGTACAGAAAATCCGTTCTCAAAAATCAGTACCGCAATCACCATCGCCTTCTGGCAATATGGCGCAGACTCACCTCATCACACCGACACGCTCTGCTGCTCGAACTATACCTATGGCGGCGATGACCCCGCGATAGCTATCAATCTTGGCTGCTGGAGACGGCCCGGCGAGTACAATTGGGATTGCGGCCGGCCCTGGTCCTTCGACGGCCGGCTTAGCGGAAATCACCGGTATGCAAGCGAATGGCTCGACAGGTGGAACCATTGGGCCTTTACGAAGGACGCCGAAGCCGGAACGATGCAGATTTATCTAAACGGCCTTCTTTATGACAGCCGCGATGGTGCATATTCACTAATATCAGGAATCACTTCATTTGAAATCGGATCGGGCTGGTATGGCGGTTACGACGGCCTGATCGATGACTTTCGCATTTACGATTATGCCCTCTCGCAGCCCGAGGTGGCCTATGCGGCGACAAACGGTACGGGCATCTTCGACCAGGTGCTGATGACGCCGGCGGATATGAACACCGACAATAAAATCGACTTCGCGGATTTCGCCCTCATGGCCGAGAACTGGCTCGAAAACCAAATCTGGCCCTAATCGGCGGAGCTATTTGCTGCGGACCTTGACGTTGATATATTTTACGCCCCATTGCAATGCTTCTTTGTGAGTATGGAAGAACACATCCAGCTTGTTTCCACGAATCGCGCCGCCCCTGTCGAGCACTTTAATGGGCTGCCCGTTGTTATAACCTTCGATGACCATCTCCGTACCGAAGGAATACCTTCTGTCAGCCGCCACAAAGGTATCACCGGGTCGTATTTTGTGGCCGCAGGCCGTTATGCCATCCGCATATTTCCCGCAGCATTTCGAGCAGGGGCAATAACCGGTTACTCGCATTCTAACGGTATGCCACTGGCCGGATTGCTCGTTTTTCGTCTTGTTGGAATCGGGTTTTTCTGCTGTTTTGCCCGGCATAGGCGAAACGTCGGGATTCGTGATGCCCTCTGCAATAGGCTGTTCGGGCTCAATCTTTATTTCAGTTTCATTCAACGACGTCTGAGTATCGGCATCCGACTCGGTTACCGTTGTATTGAACAATGGTGTCGGCCTGCCGGCCTTTGTGTAAGCGACACCGGCGACGAAACTCAGGATGCATATAACGGCCATCAGGTTGGTCCGGTTAAGAAATATACCACCAAAGCCTTTGACGATTCTTCTTGCCAACGGATACCCTCCTCAAAACTGGTTTACTCGTGCCTCATCCTCACTCACATAAAGAACCCTTCATCCTGAGCGGAGTCGAAGGATTCGCGGCTTTCGTTAAGCCCCCCCCTCATCCCTGAATTGTTCACAACATTGTACCGCAATATCCGCCCAATTTCAACCAAATACCCGTCAATCGGCCGTTATCAGTACTGTTAAAGCCGTTTCTGAATAGTATGAAATGTTTTTATAGGTCAGGAATGAAAAGTTTTTTCCTCCATGCAGCGGATTTCAACACTGAGCAGCGAAAGTTGATTTTTCTCTTGCCCACCCACCTGTTGCAGTATATATTCTCATTGGCGTAGATTTCCCGATTTTCGAGCCGGACGTGAAGGCTCTCCGGTGCCCCCCCATTTCCGGGACACCGACGGGAACGGAGTCTAAATCCGCTACGCGGGGCCGCATTGGAACTTTTTTGAAGCGGTCAGCTTTCAGATATTTGGAATTGTCTTAATATCGCATGAACTCAATGTTGCTGACCGCCTCTTCGCTTGTTGGCTGAGTGCTGAAATTCGCATTTGAATGTTATCGATAATTACTGATAATACTCATATTCCGGTGTTATCAGCAAAAACATATAATAACATGTTATGCTTCAGGTGCAAAATGAAAACGGCACTCGCACATTTGCCTGTATACCTGCTACTGTGCTTCGCTGGATGCGCTAGCGAAACGCCCGCTCCAAGGTTCGCGGGAACGATTGTCTCGCATATTGACTCTTACGGATCTGGTACAGGAACAAGTAGCCAACTCTCGTCCACGGGGGAGATGCGGACCGGATTCGACTACACCGACGATTCAAAAAGGGATTGGAAAGCGGACATCAAATGGTCATTCGTGCGAAGAGAGGGCGGCGCAGATGTTTACCGCGTTGAATGGAAATTCATAGAAGAAAATGATTCATCCGTTCCCAACAGCGCGGAATTGTCGTTCGATGGGGTATCGCCAGCCAAGCTGCCCGTAACAGACCAGCTGATCATCTCCATCGAGCCGGATGCTTCCTCAGACGAAGTATAACAAACCGTTGCACACGGAGCCGCGGGCCGCGCGGTTTGGTGGGGAAAAACTATGGAAAAACTAGGGATAGTCACGAATGGCATGAAGATAAGCGTTAACGTTTTATAATGCAAGGACTTGAAAAAAAAGGCCTCCTAGAAGGGCATAGGGGCCAGCCCTTAAAATATAAATAATGATTGACTGCCTTCCTGTTTGCTGCTAGATTTTTATTAGGGACAGTCACGAATGGCATGAAGATAAGCAATTCTCATTGTAAGAGAGCCTCCCTCATCTCTGATCTGAGTAATATTAGGGTCAGGTCTTTTTTTACAACTTATTTTTGACAAGTGCGCATTAACATGCGAAGTGCAACACGGTCGGTTTTGACGGTTACGAGCCGTCCGGCAGCACAATAGTCATAGATTTTCCGGGGACTCTGTCCCCATAGACCTAGGATTTGATCTATCGCGGATTCATTATAATGATGGTGACTTCGGTCAGGCTTGCTATGTCACAGGCGGGTTTTACGGTTATGTCCCAGAGCAGGGGATTTTCCTTGCTGCTTTCGCACTGGGCCACCGTCCCTGCGATAACGGGAGTGCTCAGGAATCCGGGCTTTTTCTGAGCGAATACGATATCGCCGGTATTGATTTTGAACTTGGTGGGAACTAATTTGACCTTGGCGGAATCCTTGCCCGTGCCCTGCATGATTCTGTCTTTGGAAAGCTGAGCTATCTTTATGGGTATTTTGGATCCCGGATCGGTAATCAACCTGACTCTGGCCGTGCGTGTATCGACATTGGATACGGTTCCGACGATGCTGTCTTCGGCCAGGACGAATTGATTCACGGCCAGGCCGTCTTCCTCGCCGCGATTGATAATAAGCTCGCAGTGCAATCCGTTCGTAGAGGCGGTAATTATATCGGCCAGGACAAACTTCGCGCCCTTCCAGACGGTACGATTGCGCAGCCCCGACAGCGTTTCGACCTTCCGGCGTTCCTGCTTGAGCCATTCGGTCATGTTGGCAAGATGGTTATGAAGCTTGTCGTATCTTTCACGGCTCACGAAGTCTGTTGTGGAACCCTCCGCCGAAGCCATCAATCCGGATGCAGAGAGCAAAATGTCCCTGCCAATACTTAAAGGCCGGCAAAAAACACGGACAAAAGTATACTGGAATTTATTTGTCAGTCTCTGCGGGGCAAAAAGAAAAATGAGCCCCGTCAGCAAAAATGAGATAAACAAGACTCGTTCAGGAACTTTGCTCTGCCTGTAAATCATGATCGTTTAGCGTCTTATACACGACTTGTTGCGTATTGCAGCCTTCCATACTCGCTACGGTCCATTGTATCCTTCCACATCTCCAGATTTTCCAGGTATATACTGGTTCCCCTGGCTACGGAGCTTAATGGGTCTTCGACTATCTGGACTTTGAGTCCGGTCGCATTGGTCAATGCCGTATCCATTCCGCGAAGCAGTGATCCGCCGCCGCAGATATGTATGCCGTTGTCAATGAGATCGGCGGCCAGTTCCGGCTCGGCCTTTTCCAGGGATGCAGTAACCGTTTCGAGGATTGCGGCAATCGGGCTGCGGAGAGCTTCACGGATTTCCTCACTTGTTATAACAATTTTCCTCGGCATACCCGATATGGTGTCCCTGCCGGCGACTTCCATTGTCAGCTCCTTTTCGAGCGGAGTGACAGAGCCGATTTGCATTTTGACCTTTTCGGCTCTCGCCTCACCGAGAAGCAGGTTATAAGTTTTCTTGAGATGATTAATAATGGCCTCATCCATATCATCGCCGCCGACTCGTATCGATTCGCACGAGGCGACATCAGCCAGGCTCATGATGGCCACTTCGGTAGTTCCTCCGCCTATGTCGACAATCATCGAAGCGGTAGGCTCTATTATAGGCAGTCCGGCTCCTATTCCGGCGGCCATCGGCTCTTCCACAAGATAGACTTTGCGGGCGCCCGCGCGTTCTGCGGTCCCGATAACCGCCTGGCGTTCGACATCGGTTATTCCACAGGGCACGGCTATCACCACGCGAGGCCTGACGATTCCGCCGCCGTGGGCTTTACGGATAAAATAGGCCAGCATTGACTCGGTAACTTCGAAGTCGCTGATCACACCATCTTTGAGCGGTCTTATCGCACTAATCGAGCCGGGCGTTTTGCCCAGCATTTCACGGGCAACCAGCCCGACCGCTTCGCCGTTATTCAGGACGATATTGGTTCCCTTGCGGACGGCAACGACGGAGGGTTCGTTCAGGACAATACCCTTGTCACGGATACAAACCAAAGTAGAGCAGGTGCCGAGATCGATACCCATGTCCATACTGAACCAGCCAAATACAAAGTCCGACAGCATCATCGATTCCTTTCATAAGGTTGGCATATCCGGCGCCAACAACTTATTCTCATTAGAACAACTTAAAATCATTCGTAGTTCGGCTTTACAAAAAAGTCACTTTACGTAGATTTACCCGTTCGCACAAGCCTTCAGTTTGGCTGGCTTTTTGACGTTATTATAGGAGCATGTAATTTTTAGGTCCTATATGAATGCAAAAAGATAACCGGAAAAGTCTTTGGCCTGATTTAGCAACTCAAACTGATTCTTGTTGAGTCGAACGACATGGTAAGTCACCCAATCACAACACCATACACTATTTGCCATTACCGCACCTGCTTTCGCAGGGTACGTGTTTAACCTGCCTCTGGTATTCGCAACCATCCCCAAGCTTGAATCCCGCCTTGCGGTGGTCCAAGCTTGAGGCTGCCACCCGGTTTCCATCAATTCTGTTGTGTGGCAGCCTCATCCCGATTGTTGTTTATCTCCGATGGGGATGGCTTTTCCCTGGCTAAACACGTACTTCGCAGAGATGACAGCACGAATCGGTCAGATTGAGTTAGTAAGGTGTATTGCGAGGAACCTTTGTTAATACCGCCCGTTATTGGGGTATAGAATTGATTCAGACTTGACGTTGAATTCTCTGCACAGCTCCTCGACAAGGACATCGGCTCTTTTAATCTGGAAGTTGGTCGGCTGAGGGGTGTTACTATTCGTTACGATACAGATGTAGATAGTCTGTTCATTTTGCCAGGCACTTCGCATATTATTGTCCGGCGTACGAGTCACCGGGAGCTGCTTTTTCCATTTTTCAGTCGACTTTATCTGGCCGTCGAGTCCGATACGCCCGTTGCAGATAATAAAATGGCAGTCCATATCCTCCTGATTGGAAACGCCGCTCTGCGAATCCAATTTTTCAATACCCGAATCGATGCCGGACAGCAAAAGACCGTCGGAGCCACCCTCGTCATAGTAAATTTCGATCCACTTCCAGTATCCCGGGTGCTCGACTTCTCGCGAGCGAATTAATTTTTCGACGGGAACAAGACGGTAATACTGTGAAAGGCAAAATGCTCCCGCGGAGGGGGGATTGTGACCCAGGGTATTCAAGATAATTGTGCAGATTACTATTGAAACCAGTAGTGTTACAAGAACTTTCGTCTGCCTTGACTGAGCTGCCATCATTCACCCTCAATATTTATCAGAGTATCGAGCATTCTAATGCGACCATTCATAAAAGGAGGATTTTCTCTGCCCCTGCCTCCCATCAGATATCTTCAATTTCGGCATTATAAAAATATTTCTTTAAATGATTCACCCATTCTCATAACAGACCTGATACAATTTTCCCCTTGTGATGTTATTATGGGAACCGACAGGCAAACAGGTCCTATATTGATGCACAAATGCACTAATGGAGAAAAACAACAGTGCCT
>Ga0209121_10002055_pt1 | contig 20752 bp, 20 predicted proteins | sample Cruoilmetagenom3_FD_187292 | JGI IMG/M metagenome (GOLD analysis project Ga0209121, IMG submission 187292) | Oil polluted marine microbial communities from Coal Oil Point, Santa Barbara, California, USA - Sample 3 (SPAdes) (version 2) | ecosystem: Environmental > Aquatic > Marine > Oil seeps ...
ATCTTGCCGAAGTCCGTCTCAAAGACGGGTGCCTCGTTGCCCGGCGTGACTCCAAGCTCCAGGCTCTTGTACTCAGAGCCCTGTACGACGGGATGGATCTTAGCATAGATGCCGGCGATCTCACCCTTCCGATCGATCAACACGGCGTCGTTGTGGTACTGGTTTCCGTGAATCCCGATCAAAGGGCAGATGATATAGCAGCTGTGCTCTCGCGCATAGGCTGCCACGAGATCCGTCGTCGGACCGGGGACGGGCTCCGCCACCGCAGCCAACGACGTGTGGGCTACGCCCTGGGAGACAAAAGTCTCCGGCAGCGCAATGATATCCGGCTTCTCCGCCACAGCCTGATCGAGCAGGTCACGGACCCGGGCCCGATTGTCCTCAACCGTCGGACCGCCACCATAGAGCCACGAGACCGTGGCTACTCGCACTTTTCTCGCCATACCGACCTCCTCCAAGAGAGCAACTTATCTGACGGGGTGCGATCATTATACGTCTATCTCCACGCCTCACCATTGAGCCCACCGTCTGCAGGGCGTACGCGTCTGGTCATCCCGAACGTGTCGCGCAGTTCTCGCCGTCATCCTGAGTCCAGTCGAGGGATCTCTCCCCCCTCAATCGCCCACGCCGCCGCGACCCCCTAGATCCCTCGACTGTCACGGTTTCCCCTGTGGGTGTCCGGCTGACCCGCTCGGAATGACTGTAGCTGTACCTGCAGGCTGAGATGCGCACGTCCTGCTGCCGGCTGGACATTTCAGTAAGCAGGAGTAAACTGAATGTACTGTTGGTTCATCTATCTCAGGAGAGGACTTAGCTATGAAGATCGGCGATGCCATTCAGTCTGCGGATTGGAAAAATGAGAAACACGTGCCCGCCATTGAAGCACCGGATGTCGTGAAAGCCGGCGAACCGTTCAAGGTGATGGTGAGTGTCGGCAAGGAGATCGCCCATCCTAACACCACGGCCCATCACATCGCTTGGATCAGCGTCTTCTTCAAGCCGGAAGGCGAGAAGTTCCTCTATCCGGTTGGTCGCTTCGACTTCGGCGGCCACGGCCCCGTCTACACGAACCCAAGCGTGAAGTTGTCTGTAACCATCGACAAGCCCGGCACCCTTCTTGCAGTTGAGCAGTGCAACATCCACGGTCTTTGGGAGGGCAGCAAAGAGATCTCGGTTGAGTAGACAGGCGACCGAGATCGCACCAACATACCGCAACCGCAAGAGGCCGGAGGGAATCCTCCGGCCTCTTCACATCTTACACAGCCGTCTCTTGCATTCGATCTATTTTAATATATAATAATCTATACAAACGACAATATATCGTAACATCGTCACCTTCACCGGTACCGGGCCAGAGCCATCCCATCGCCATCGGTGGCGCGGATGATTACGACGCATATCACAGGAGATACGATCAGAGCAATCTGACGCCAGCGCCGAGCCCCTGGCCAATGCCTCAGCACTTGTTGGGCCGGATAACCCGGGTTACAATGCCATATGCAACACGTCCAAACTGCCAAGGAGGCCACCGATGGAATTGATTGATGTTCTGGCGCAAGCATTGAAGCTGGAGACCGATGGGCGGGAGTTCTACAACAAGATGACCGAGTTGCTGGACGACGCGGACAGCAAGGCGCTGTTCAAGCAGCTGGCCGCCGACGAGGTCGATCACTACAACTACATAAAAAGACAATACGATGCGCTTCAGGGCGGCAAGGGATGGGCAGCCATCTCCGAGATGGATCTTGTCGCATCAGTGGACGCCGTCTCCCTCGTCTTCCCGGTTGGTGAGAACATCCTGAAAGCGCTTGTGGACAACCCGACCGAAGAGGACGCCCTGTTGTTCGGTCTGAAGATCGAGAACGACAGCTTCTCTCTTTACCAGAACAGCGCCAAGCAGGCGACCGACCCGGAGGCCAAGAAGATGTTCACACAGCTGGCCGCGGCCGAACAGCGGCACTTTGAGGTGCTGATGCAGCGGTATGAATCCCGATTCAGCTACCCGAGGTAGATGCCCCTGCATCTATTTGTCAATCGCCACCGCCTAGATCAGCCCACAGAGCCCTCAATGTGAGGGCTCTGTCCGACACACAGCCAATACTCAGAGCTTTCTCACGCAGCAGGCTTGGATACCCTACCATCGGTCTTTCCTAATCGAATAACGTGTAGCCGAGTGGGGATGAGCAGCGCAAACCTGATCGATAACTATGCCCGAACTACCGGAAGTTGAGACTATCGCGCGCAAACTGGCCATTGAGATCCAGGGGCGCACGATCACCGATGTGGACGTCTTGTGGCAGCGCACCGTGGACCGCCCCGGCGTGGTGGCGTTCAAGGATGCGCTGACCAACACATCTGTTGATCGCGTGTGGCGCCGTGGGAAGTTCCTGGTGATGGACCTGAGCACGGCCCGGTCGCTTCTGGTGCACCTGCGCATGAGTGGGCGTTTCTCGATCCAGCCCGCAGGATCTGGCCGGCCCCTGTGGGCAGGCCGACACGCGGGGACCGACCAATGGGTGCACAAACACGCGCGGCTGAAGCTGAGGCTGGACAACGAGGATTGGCTCGTCTACATGGACCCGCGGAAGTTCGGGCGCTTCTACTTGGTCGACAATCCCCAGGAACTTATCGGGGAGCTGGGACCCGAGCCCTTGGACCCCACGTTTACCGCTCAGACACTGCACACGAAGCTGGCCGGCCGGCGGGGCGAGGTCAAACGTCTGCTGCTCAACCAGCACTTCATCGCCGGCCTGGGCAACATCTACGTCAGCGAGGCGTTGTGGCAGGCGGGGATCCATCCCCGGCGGTCCGCGAACTCGCTATCTGAAGACGAGGCCCACCGGCTGCATCACGCCATACAGGATGTGCTCGCGCAGGGCATCCGGAACGGTGGCACCAGCCTTGAGGATCGCCAGTACAGCTATCCGAACGGCGGCACCGGCAATCACCAGCACCATCTCAACGTCTACGACCGCGCAGGGGAGACGTGCCCGCGCTGTGGGTATATGCTGGAGCGTATCGTGCAGGGACAGCGAAGCACCTATCTGTGTCCGGTCTGCCAACCGGACCCTGATAGATCATAATGTCGGTTCACAATAGGGTAAGGAGATGCCCCATGGAGACGATGAAACTGAAGGTCAACGGTATGAGCTGTATGATGTGCGTCAAGCACGTCACCCACGCACTACAGGGCGTGGACGGGGTCACCGACGTTGCAGTAAGCCTGGATGCAGGCACGGCGACTGTGACGTTTGACTCAACCAAGGCCAACCTGGCGGCCTTCACCGCCGCCGTGGCCGAAGCCGACTACGAAGTGGCGGGGTCAGCGTAGGGAGAGGGGGAAGGCTAGGATGGGGGTGAGGTCTCCGCCTCGCACAACAGCCCCGCCACCACCGCGGCACGCTCCGGCAGTGACGTGATCTCAACGTACTCGTGCTCAGCGTGCGCCCCATCGCCAACAACGCCCAGCCCGTCCAGCGTCGGGATGCCCAGCGCAGAGGTGAAGTTGCCGTCGCTGCCCCCACCGGAGGAGCCCTCCTCCAAGTCAAGGCCCATCTCCAGCCCGACCCGCCGCGCGATCTCGAACAGCGCCACGGTGCCCTCCGTCCGCTCCAGGGGCATCCGTTCGAAGCTCCCACTGACGACGACCTGCGTCTTGGGGTTGAAGGGCTTCAGGCCCAGGATCACAGCCTCGATCCGCCGGGCCTCCTCTTGTGTCCAGGCCCGGGTGTCAACATCCGCCCAAGCGCGGGCCGCGACCACATTGCTGCGGGACCCACCCTCGATGACACCCACATTGACCGTGGTGCCCACCCCGTAGTCCGTGAAACCGTGCAGGCGCAGGATCTGGCGCGCCAGCTCCTCGACGGCGCTCACCCCCTCCTGCGGCGCCGAGCCGGCGTGCGACGCCAACCCGGTCACCTCCACCGTGAACGCACCCACGCCCTTCCGGGCCGTCTTGAGCGCCCCACCCGGCACCGCCGGCTCCAACACCAACACATAGGCTGCCTCTGAGGCCTCCGACTCAATCAAGGCCTGCGAGGTATTGCTGCCGATTTCCTCATCGGCGTTGAGGACCAAGATGACAGGCCGCGGCAGCACCACGCCCAGCTCATGGATCGCCCGGATTGCGAACTCGGCGATCACCAGACCGCCCTTCATATCATAAACGCCGGGCCCTGTTGCGCGCCCCCCGTCGATTGTGAAAGGCTTGCGGTCCAGCGTACCCAGAGGCCAGACGGTATCGAAGTGCCCCAGAATCACCGCCGGGGGCCTTGCGTTGGCCTCAGGCGACGTGCCGGGCACGAGGACCCGCACATGGTTGCCGCGCTTGGCACTTTCCACGATGCACACCTCGGCACCAAGGTCGCGCCACTGCTGCGCCAGGACCTCTGCCAGCGCGTCGAGATGCGCCTTATCCGTGCTGGGCGATTCGTGATTGACCAGATCTTCGAGCAACGCGAGCATCTCGCCCTGATGCGCGTCCAGGTAACGACGTAGTGCTAGAACGTCCATGATCCTCCCTCTCGACAGATTGACGTTCAGACGTTTGAACGTTTCAACGTTTTTTCGTTCAGACGCTAGAGATGCTCGCCGCCGGTCACATAGAGCAGCTCCCCGGTCACGAAATCCGAATCCAACAGGTACAGCACGGCCTTCACAATCTCCTCCGGTGAACCGGAGCGCGCCAGCGGCAGCGCCGCGGCCTTGCGCGCGACAAACGCCTCGTTGGCCCCCGGCGGCGGTAGGATCAGCCCCGGTGCAATCGCGTTGACCTGAATCTCGGGTGCCAGCGCCAGCGCCAAACTGCTCATCATCCCCACCACCCCCACCTTGGTTAAGGTGTAGGCCATATGGTCCGTGCCGGGGCGAACCCCGCGCCAGTCAGCGATGTTGACGATGTGCCCACGCGTGCCGCGCGCCTTCACGTGGCGGCCAAACGCCTGGCTGAGGAAGAAGGGCGCCTTCAGATTGATCGCGAAATGCCGGTCCCAGTTCTCCTCGGTGGTGGTATCCCACTCTCCGCGCTCGAAGACGGCCGCGCTGTTGACCAGGATATCGAGATGCCCGAACCTGGCCAGTACCTTTTCAACCAGCCGGGCCATATCCGACGTCCGGCTGAAATCCGCCTGAAACGCGACGGCCCGGCACCCTGACGCCGCGATCTCGGCAACCACGGCCTCAGCCGGACCGGCCGAGCTGTTGTACGTAATCGCCACATCAGCACCCTGTTGCGCCAACGCGACCGCGATCGACCTACCCAGCCGCACCGCACCGCCGGTCACTAAGGCGACTTTGCCATTGAGTTGCATACTCACTCCTCTGAGCAAGCGCTGGAAACTCACCAGTCTGCGCCCAACACACTCAATCTCGTCATTGCTTCGAGCGGATAGCTCCTACACTAAGTGACCACTAGCGCGCCTCGCCGCGCGTCACGCCCAGCATACACAGGATCGCCAGCAGGAAGAAGACCGGCGTAACGATGAAGATCAGGTTGTAATCCCCGCCGCCCCATTCGACGATATAGCCGTTGATCGTTGGCCCGGCGACCGCCGCCAGCTGGGAGGCGATATAGTAGAAGCCGGTATAGGTGCCCACATCGACATCCGTTGGCGCCGTGTCGATGACCATGGGGAGTGAGTTGATATTCACGAGCGCCCATCCGGCCCCGCCGATGCCCAGAACGGCCCAGATCAATCGGGCATCCTGGAGAAAGAAGTTGAAGAGCAACAACGTCCCGAAGATCGTCAACCCCGTGATGATCGTCCGTCGGCGGCCCAGACGCGCAGCGAGATAACCCGAAGGCACGGCGAAAGCCAAGAATGCCAGCGACGCCACGCCCATCAGCAGGGACGCCTGCCCGATCGACATGCCCAACTCGCTGACGCCGTACGAGGTCAGGAATGTCTCCACCGCGTTATAGCCGACGAACCAACAGAAGATCGCCCCCAACAGCAGGGCCAGGCTGCGGCGCGCGTCCGGCGAGACGCTCTTGACGGCGCGCAGCGCTCCAACGGCATTCGCACCTTCCTCACCGGAGGATTCTGTCGCGTCCCCCTTTTTCTCCTTGACAAAGAAGAAGAGCATCGACACGGCAACCGCCATCACCAGGCCTCCGAAAACAAAGGGCACCACGCGGCCCACCCCATAGAGCAAACCGCCGGCCAACGTCGCGAGCAACGTGCCGACGCCGCCCATCAGGTTGATGATGCCATTCGCCTGGGAACGCAGTGGACTCGGGGTCAGGTCCGGCATCAATGCGATGACCGGTGTGCGGAACGCCGCCATCGCCGTCAGGAAGACGCCGATCGTGATCATGAAGAGGACCAACTGCGGCCCCAGCAGCCCGGTCTGGCCACTCAGATCGGCAGGGATCGCGCTGACGGCAAACGGGATCAGGATGAACGCCGCGATGGAGATAGGTGCCAGCACCAGGATAAAAGGCATCCGGCGGCCCAGCTTTGTCCATATCCGATCGGACCAGACGCCAATCGCCGGCAACAGGAAGAAGGCGGCGATATTGTCCAGCGTCATGATAACCCCGGTCAGACCGGGGGCGAGACCGAACCCCACCTCGCCGGGCGCGTTGAAGTTCGGATTGCCGGCCTGCAGGAAGATCGGGACATAGGCATTGTAGAGGGTCCAGAGGATGCTGATGCCGAAGAAGCCAAAGCCGATAAGCAGTGTTCGCGGGGTGTTCAGTTTGAGCTTGGTTTGACTCTCCATAGCGGTGGCCTCGTTTCCTTTCGCGAGAAAGACTAAGGGGTGACACCGCCCTATTGTTGCAGCATTCACGGGGGGCGCAAGCGTGGTCAACCTGACTGGTGAGTTTTTGGCAGGAATGCCTACGCCAGTTCCCGCTTGGCCCGAACACCTTCCTTTGCCCTAGCGATCAGCCCCTTTTCCTCGAGCAGGTCAATGTCCCGACGCAGGGTCTTGTCGCTCCTACCTGCATACAGTTCGGCACCTCTTGGTGAGATGTGACGCAGCTCCGTGAGTGGAATCGGATCTACCACATCTGAAAGATCAAGCACCAGGCGCCGCCGGCACTCCTTAGCGCGGCATTTCACTTTCCGAACGACGTGGCAGCGTAGATTGCATGCACATAACTGGAGGTTGTTCTGGCGACGCCTGCCGGATATAAAAGCATAGAGGCACCTGTTCAACCGGTTCGTTCGGAAGGGTGCGGGGATATACCATCCCCGCACCCTTCGCATTGACCTAATACCTAATCGACAGCGGCGTCCCGATCGCCGCCCAGTTATACAACTGAGCCGCCTCCTGCGTCCCCAGGATGATGCAGCCGTACGAGATCGGCGTACCGAGGTAGCCGGCCCACGTGATCTGCCCGTTGGAGCCGATCGGCAGGGCGTGGATACCGTTCTCCATAGAACCGGCCCAATAGATACCCATCCACCACGGCATCCAGAGATCCCATGTGGAGGCGTAGGCGTTGGGGATCTTGCTCTGAATACGAAACTCCCCCGCGAGAGTGTACGACGGTGCGGCTCCGGTGGAAACGACAAAGGAGTAGACCAGTTGGTCGCCCTCGTAGGCCCACATATGCTGGTCCGAAAGGTCGACCACGATCAGCTTCCCCGCCCCGACAGGGGCCGGCGCCGTCCCCGTCAGGCGCAGCACCTGGCCGACGTAGATCTGGGAGGGGTTGGCGACGCCGTTGAGCCGTGAGATCGCAGCAACCGTCATACCAAAGCGGGCCGCGATCTGAGTCAGGTTATCCCCACGCTGCACGGTGTAGGTCTCCTGGCCTGCCCCGGCATCGGAGGCCGCAACATCCGGCGTCGCGGTCTCAGGCGGTGGGGCCGGCTCAGGCGTCGCCGTCGCGACCGGCGACTCAGACACCGCAGGAGTGGGCGTTTCCACCGGCTCCGGCTCTGCCACAGGCTCAGCCTCAACACTGGAGAGGACAAGTTCCTGCCCGACGATGATCATGTTGGTGTCCAGCAGTCCATTGAACTGCCGTAGTTCCCAAATGGCGAGATCAAACCGGGCTGCGATCGCGGTGAGCGTGTCCCCAGCCTGCACGACGTACGTGCGGGCGTCGATATCGCCGACCGCCGGCGTGGGTACCGGCGTTGGTTCGCCGGGGACCGAGCCGTCCGGTGGCGGCGTCAGCGGTGCCTCCGGCGACGCCGTGTTGGTCGCCCCGGGGATCACCAACTGCTGGCCCACATAGATGAGAACGGTGGACAGGCCGTTGGCGGCCTGGATCGCATCGACCGTGGTGCCATAGTAGAGGGCGATGCGGAAGAGGTTTTCCCCCGGCTTCACGGTATGGGATACAGAAGTGGCCTGAGCCGCAGCAGTGCCGTGGCCACCCAGGGCAACCAGCACAGCCAACAGAAGCAACAGCAGACAGGATTGATGAACTCTCATATGCCGCTCCTTGGCTCAGTGGGTCGCACAGGCGATACAGGGATCAAAAGCCCGCACGACCCGCCCCACCGCCTTCTCCAGTTCCATGTCGACGCCACTGGACGTCACATAGCGGCGAGCCGCCACCCGCAGCGCACGCTCAATGGCCAGCATGTTGTGCACGGTGGGGATGATAAACTCCGCGTGGGCGATCTTGCCCTCCTCAACCCGGTAATGGTGGATCAGGGGGCCGCGGGGCGCCTCGACAAGGCCGTACCCCTCGCCGTCACGCGGGGTGTAGGGCACAGCGGTATCCTCGTGGCCCAACGGCTCGGCCAGGATCTCCAGCGAGCGTTCCATCGCGTAGACCAACTCAATGCCCCGCGCCAGATCGAAGAGCATGATGGCGTGTGCGGGCCGCCCGAAGGCCTCGTGGAAACGCGCCAGATACGCGTCAGCTTTGGGTGTGCCCATCTTCTGCACCAGGTTCACCCTCGCCAGGCTGTTGGCCCGCATCACGTTGCCCTGATAGCTCGTCTGGTGCGCATAGCTGTACTCGGACTCCTCGACGGTGAGGTAATCCGCATAATCGCACGCCGAGAAGGAGGTGCACGCGTCGCTGCCATCGCACCCCATCACGCGCAGCACATCTCCGTAGTAGTTGGGATGCTCGGCGCCCACCGCCGTTATGTAGCAGGCCGGTTCATCGTCCCCCCAGGTGCCCAGTCGCTCTCCCATCGCCAGGGATGTCTCCCAGTAGTAGTCCACCAGCTCGATCGCGATCGGCAGCGCCCACACCAGCTCCTCGCGCATCTTGGCCGCGGCTTCCTCCGTGATGCCGGAGATCACGCCCCCGATGACAGCCTTCACCGGATGGATGAACTGGCCGCCCGCCAGCGCTATCAGGTGCGTGCCCACCTGACGCACCTGCAGCGCATGGGTGGTCATCACGGCCTGCTGGTCCTCCGACAGACCGCTGCCCGACAGGTCGAAGAGGCTGTCGACGTCCAGCCGGTCCGGCATGGTGAAGATAAAGAGGGAGGTAGCCTGGTTCTGCAACAACTGTCCGAGCAGCAGCAGCTCGCGGATGGTGACGGCCAATGGTGGCGGCGTGACCTCGTAGACATCCTCCAGCGTCTTGACCGACGCCACGTGATGCGCCGTGGAGCAGACACCGCAGATGCGCGGCACAATGACCGGCATCTGCTCCGCCGGTCCGCCCTTGACCAGGAACTCGAAGCCGCGATACTCCGTCGCCTGGAAGCGCGCCGAGAGCACCTCGCTACCACGCACCTCGATGACAACCTGGGCATGGCCCTCAATTCTGCTCAACGGAAACGTCAAAGTAGCCATATCAGAGCACCTTCTCCTTCGGGCGTATAGCGCGCTCCCCACCCGCGTAGTCCGAAAACTGGAAGAGGAAGAGTGCCAGCTGCGGCGAGCGCAGCGCAGCATCGATTTCCTCGTCCGGTATATCCGTCATCGAATTGAAGACACGCTTGATGCTCGTGAACCAGACCGCTGACTCTTTCTCAATAAAGACATCGGATGGCCCCCGACATCCCACGCACGGATGGCCGGCGCGGGGACAGGGTGCACGGCATCCACCACGGGTCGATGTACCGACACAGAGATAGCCCTGGTTGACCAAACAGATATCGGGCAGCACATGGCCCTGCTGGAAGCCCAGCAGATGCTTGGGTCGCATGTCGCGGATCTTCTTCCTGCCGCACTCCTGACAGACAATCTTGCTCGGCTTGAAGACGGAATCCTCCTCCAGCACAGCCATGAAGAGCTCCGGCGTGGGCGGACAACCCGGCAGGTACAAGTCGATATCGACATAGGCATCGACGGGATGAGTCTTGGGCAATAAGCGAGGGACGTGGTGCCGCTGCGCCTGCGCAAGGAAGACCTCACGCACCTCGTCGCGGTCACCCAAGTTGGCGACGCCGCCGGAGATGGCGCAGGTTCCAACCGCGACCACCTGCTTGGCACGCTTCACCGCGCGGCGCAATCTGTAGAGGTCCTCATCCGTCCGCACCCCGCCGCTGATCAGGAGGATGTCGACCTCGGGCACGTCATAGACCGAGGTCACCAGTGGCATGTAGACCAACTTGAACTGGTCAACCCAGGCGTCCGCGTTCAGAAGTGAGACCTCACACCCTGCACAACCTGATAGCTGCAGTACAGCAAAGCGTTTCATCACTCCCCCTTGGAAAGCCAGGGCCGGATCAACAGCCTCCGGCAGCAGACTGTATATCAGTGTAGTCATCCTGGGAGGATCCGCAAGCTTTACAATCACTTCAAAGCCGGTATACTAGCCGTGTTTACCTTCGCTATGAAAGATGACGCAGGGCAACCAACAACCATAATGGAAAGCCAACAAGTACGCCGCAGCACGCCTCGCCAGACGGTTCAGATCACATTGCCGGGCGGAGAGACCTATGAGGGTGCGGTGGGCACCTCATTGGAGACCTTCCTACGGGCGGCCTACCCCCTCCCGGAGGTGCCACTCATTGCGGCACTCGTCAACGGGAATCTACGTGAGTTGTCGTACGCCATCGAACACGACTGTCACGTTGAACCCATCGACCTATCCGAGTCGGATGGCGTGCGCATCTACCGGCGCTCGCTCACCTTCCTGCTGGTAGTCGCCGCGCACACTCTGTTCCCCGAAGCCGAGATCTTCGTCGATCACTCATTGCCCTACGGCGGCTACTTCTGTGAGGTGCGCCATCGCGCCCCCTTCACAGATGTCGAGTTGGCACAGCTTCAAGCGGAGATGCGCCGGCTGGTCGGGGCCGACATCCCCATCCTGCGCGAAGAGGTGCCGCTTGACCGTGCACTGGAGATATTTCGAGCTCGCAACGAGATCGACAAGGAAGCCGTCTTCGAAGGCCGGGACCGCAAACGCAAGGCCTACCTGCGTCTCTATGGTCTGAATGGCTATCGCGACTATTTCCATGGCTACATGATTCCCAGCACCAGCTATCTTGAGTACTTCCAACTTGTGCAGCGGGCGGAAGGGTTCGTTCTGCAGTTTCCTCGGCGGCACCAGCCCACCCAGCTGCAAGAGCCGACTCGTTATCCGCAGTTGATGAGTGTCTTCCGGGAGTACGGTAGTTGGCTCCGCTTGCTGGAGACGGAATACGTGGGCGAGCTCAATCACGCCATCCAGCATAGCCGAATCAGGGAGATCGTCCTAGTCTCCGAAGCACTGCACGAGCGGGTGATTGCCGGCATCGCGCGCCAGATCTACGAGCGCCGGGACAAGACTCGCCTCGTGCTGATCGCCGGGCCATCGTCATCGGGCAAGACGACCTTCTCGAAGCGCCTGGCGGTACAGCTCTTGGCGCACGGCATACGTCCCTTCGCATTAGAACTCGATAACTACTTCTTCAATCGTGAGGATACGCCGAAGGACGCCTCCGGCGAGTATGACTTTGAGGCGCTGGAAGCCCTGGACCTGGCCCATTTTAACCATCAGCTGCAGGCCCTAATGCGGGGCGAGGAAGTCCAATTGCCGCGCTTCGATTTCCATAGCGGACAGCGCCGGCCCGGTCAGGTCGTGCAACTGGAACCGGGCCAGCTGATCCTGGTCGAGGGCATCCACGGCCTTAACCCAAGACTGGTGTATACCCTACAGGAGGATGTCCTCTTCCGCGTCTATGTCTCCGCGCTGACGCAACTCAACCTCGATCGCCACAACCGCGTCCCAACCACAGATACCCGGTTGGTCCGGCGAGTGACCCGCGACGCACGAACCCGCGGCTACAGCGCGACAGAGACGCTGCAGCGCTGGGAGAGCGTCCGCAGGGGTGAAAAACGGCATATCTTCCCCTATCAGGAATATGCCGATGTGATGTTCAATTCAGCCCTCGTCTACGAGCTGGCGGCGCTCAAGCCGCTGGCTGAGCCACTCCTTCTACAGGTGGATCCGGAGTCGCCACAGTGGGTTGAGGCCAAGCGCTTGCTCAAACTCCTGCAATGGTTCCAGCCGATCGACAGGGACCTGGTGCCGGAGAATTCGCTGTTGCGAGAGTTTATCGGCGGTCTGGCGCTTGAGGAATTCCACTGGGAATAGTGACTATGCAGGATTGCCCCAAGTGCGGGGGGGCCCTCGACGGGGCCACCATCGTCTGCCCCCATTGCGCCGCGACGCTGGTCGAGGAGAAGAAGCCACGTATCCGTCGCCGGAGCCCCGGATCATCACGGCGCCTATGGACACGCCTGTTGCTGGTGCTGTTGGCCGTCGCCATCTTCGTCGGCGTTCTGGCCGGCTCGGCCTACTACGGCATCTACGTCGGTGAGCGGGACCGCCAGGACCGTCACACCACCGTCATCGCCCAGCATTACGAAGCAGGGATCGCCGCGCTCAACGAAGGTCACCAAGAACGTGCCGCTGCGGAGTTTGAATACGTCCTAGAACTCGATAGGGACAATGGCCTGGCGCAACAAGGCCTGGCCGAAGCACGTATCCGACTCCAGGTCAAACCGACGCCCACGCTCGAGGCCGCCTTCTCCGTTGCGGAGCAGCTCCTGGAACAGGCGCAAACGTCATATCGTCAGGGAGACTGGGTCTCAACCGCTCGTACCCTGACACAGCTTCGCGGTCTTGACCCGGCCTTCGAGCAGACCACGGTTGAGGAGTTGCTCTTCGACAGCCTCCGCCAAGCCGGACAGCAGTATCTAGACAAAGATTCACTCGAGGTCGGCATCTCCTACCTCGACCAGGCCATCGCGTTGCGCCCGCTGGAAGCCGATGTCATTACCCGGCGCAACTTGGCGGCCCGGTATCTCAACGCCCTCAACTACTGGGGCGTTGACTGGGGGCTCTGTATCGAGAAGTTCGAAGACCTTGTCGCGACAGCGCCGGACTATAAAGATGTGACACAGCGGCTTTACCGGGGGTACATCGAGTACGGAGACGTCTTCGTCTCGCAGGGCGAGATGTGTCCGGCCGAAGTTCAGTTCGGCCAGGCGCTGCGGATGTATACCGACCCCGCGCTGGAGGAGAAGCGAGCTAGCGCAGCCCAAACCTGCTTGATCGCAACGCCGACGCCGGTCAGTGGTACCGTCCCCGGCCTCACGCCACAACCCATCGCGGGCTTCTCTATGGGCCGTCTAGCCTACCCGGTCTACAACGCCGCGACGGGAGTGTACGACCTCTACGCGCTCTACTCGGATGGCCGCATCATCTCGGTGGCCGGCAACGCTGATCAGCCCTGGTGGGAATGGAGCACCGGCCGCGTGGCCTATCGCGACCGTAATACGGCCTCGATCCGCATGGAGCTGCCTGAGGAAGGCGTGCCGCTCCAACTTCTCACCGCCAGCCAGCAGGCCTGGCCCACGCTTTCGCCGGACAGCAGGCGTCTGGCCTATGCCCTCCTGGAACCTGCAGGCACCTGGGGGATCTACATCGCCAACACCGATGGCTCCGGAGAGCCACGCCGGATAGCTACAGGATGGGCACCGGCCTGGAGTCGTACAGGGTCTCTCGCCTACACCGGCTGTGATGACAGTGGAACCTGCGGAATCATCCTGGATAACCCGGATGATGACCAGCCCGGTGGGCGCCTTACCGGCAGCGAGAACGATCAGGGCGTCAGCTGGGCTCCGGCCGGCAACCTTATGGCCTACATGAGTAACTTCACCGGCAACTGGGATCTCTTCCTGTTGAGCCCCGAGGGTGGCGTGCAGCAGCTGACCACCGAAGCATCGGATGAAGGCCTGCCTGCCTGGTCCCCGGACGGAAGCAGCCTGGCCTTCGTCAGCAACCGCTCTGGCGGCTGGGGGATCTACGTGATGAACATCAACACCCGGCAGGTCCAGCGAGTCCTCGATCTGGGCGCGTCGCTGCCCGGCTGGGAGAGCCGGCGGTTGTCGTGGGCGCCTTGACGAACGCGGGATTCAGAGTATAAATAGATTGTTCCGGGGCGTAGCGCAGCTTGGTTAGCGCGCACGGTTTGGGTCCGTGAGGCCGGCGGTTCAAATCCGCCCGCCCCGACAGAGGCCACACAGTCAGTGATTGTGTGGCTTTTTCCGTACCTCCACGCCGCTTGGCGAGAGAGTGGTTCGTGCTACCATCAGTAGTTAGAGAACCACACAGGAGGTGTGCGGTGAAACCTTTCCGTAAACACGTGGCAATCGCCATTGACGGCGGCGGCATCAAGGGCGTGATGGTGACGCGAGCCCTCGCCCTCCTCGAACAGCACCTGGGCCTGGGTTGCTCTGAGATCTTCCAGCTCGCCGCCGGCACCTCCACCGGCTCGATCATCTCTGCAGGCATCGGCGTCGGACTCACCGGTGATGAGATGCACCAACTGTACACCGATCTGGGCAACAGCGTCTTTCGCAGGACGCTCAGGAGCCGACTGTGGTTCCTGACTCACTACCGCTATCCACGCGAACCGCTACGAGACGCACTGGCCCAACACCTCGGGTCTCTGACGATGGGCGATCTGTGGAACTCATCCCCGCGCATTGACGTGGTCATCACCGCGTTCGATCTTCTCGAAAGCCGCACCCGTTTCATCAAACCGTGGAAGGCCGAGTATGCGACCTGGCCCGTCATCAAGGCCGTCCTGGCGTCCAGCTCCGTGCCGACCTACTTCCCGGTCGTCGATAATCGCTACGTGGATGGCGGCGTGGGCTCCTATGCCAACCCCTGTTACGTTGCCGCATACGAGATCAAGTACTGTCTCGACTGGGACCCCGCCGAGACCACGCTGATCAGCCTGGGCACGGGACGTGACCCCCACGTTGTGAACGTGGACCACGTTAATCGCTGGTGGGTCTGGCAATGGCTCAGTCCCTTATTGGGCGCGTTCATGAACTCGGCTGCCGACCAGCAGGTCCATCTGGTTGACACCTTCTTTGAGGATCTCGACTTCCGCAGGTTCCAGATCGATTTCAGGAGGCCTATCGCAATGGACGATCCCTCATCCATTCCCGAGTTGACGGCCTATGGCGAGGAGCTAGGCAGAATGATCCTTGCCGATAAACTGGACTGGTCCATGCAGATCCAGGCCACGTCGGCCCCGATCTAGCCGGCGCCATACAGTTCTGGGCCTTAACTCCATCACGATGCCCCATCCAATCGAGGTCTGCGCCGCCAAGGGGCATAGTCCAGCCCATTAATCCGGCAACGACCCCCTTTGGCCAGATCTAATTCTTCGGGGACATACGCATCTCAGCGGGCCGGCAGCTAGAGCAGACTCGTCTGATTCGCGGTTGGTTCACTGTCGAAGGGATGGCGAACACGATAGCCAAACCCCGTAGGGAAGTTCGCCGTTACGCAGAGGGTCAGTGGCGTCAACTGCCTCAGCGGTTCAGTGATTCAGCAATCCTGTTCACGTGGTCCGCGGGCACTCCCGGCCTCTGGCTCGGGCGAAGGCCGGCATCGCGCGCCGCGCTATGAATCCCGCTGCATCCCGATCTCGCGCAGCAGGCGGCGGTAGCGCAGGCTGGTGCGGACTCCCACATACAGAGGAACTACGCAGAATATCACGTAGGCTACTATCAGATAGATCGGCATAGGATCCCCCTAAGACTCCTGGGCCAGCTGCAACGCCGCCAGCGCATCTTGAGCGTGCGCCAGACGTATCCGCTGGCGCAGAAGCGTGACATAGACCAGCGTGAAGACGCCGATCGAACTCAGCAAGGTCTGTACCATCCTCGGGGTGATCGCCATCCCCTCACCTGACACCACTTGAGGGTGAATCGTACGCCACCAGCGAATCGCAAACCATGACAGCGGGACTGTCACAAAAGCCAAGATGCCATACACTGCGGCAAACCGCGCCTCGCGTTCAGGGCTCGCCACAGAGCCGCGCAGCATCACGTAGGCCACATACAGCAGCCACTGAACCGCAGAGATTGTCAGCCTCGGTTCCCACGTCCAGTAGACGCCCCAGACCGGCCTGGCCCACAGCATCCCGGTCAGCAGGGTCATAGTGATAAAGGCCAACCCGATCTCGGCCGATGATGCGGCTATGATGTCCCAGCGACGTTCCTCGCGCACCAGATAGACGATACTCGTCACGAAGGTGACGAAGAAACCGAAGAAACCTACCCAAGCAGACGCCACGTGGAAGTAGAAGATCCGTTGCACATCGCCCATCGTCGCCTCTCGCGGCGCGTAGTCAAACACCATCCAAAGTGCGCCAAGGAATGCGACCACACTGAACACTGCGAGCACTATACCAACGCGGTTCTTGCGCTGAAGCATCACGCTTTCCCTTCCTATCACTTCTAGGCCTCCGCGACGTACTCAAATGTGAGCAACGCAGCCGAGGAGATCAGCAAATCGTAGACCACTAGTAGATTGGTCCATCCGCCCAGGTCAGCCCATTGCAGCCCTTCCAGCAATCCGCCGGTTGCCTGCACCGCAGCGATCAGCAGCGGCACCACCAGCGGCAGCAGGAGAATGGGCAGCATCACCTCGCGAGTGCGCGTGTTGACGGCAATTGCGGCCAGCAACGTACCAACCAGAGCATACCCGAGAGTCCCAGCCAGGAGAACGGCCAACACGCCCGGGGAGAACAGTGAGACGTTGAACAGAATTGATGACAGAGGCACCAACACGGCCTCCAAGGTAAGCATGATGATCATATTGCCCAACGCCTTGCCAAAGAGGATCACCGTGCGATCCGCCGGCGATAGCAACAGTCCATCCATGCCCCCGGTCTCATGCTCGCGGGCCATGGAGCGACTCAGGCCCAAAGTTCCGGCAAAGGCAATCGTCGTCCACAGGACCCCGGGCGCTGCCGCGCGTGCGATCGCACCGCGTAGGTCAAGTGCGAAACTGAAGATCAGCATCGCCAGGAAGGCGAAGACGAACATAGCACTGAGGATCTCGCGCGTGCGAAGCTCAGCCGCAAGATCCTTCGCTACCACGGCGACAACCTGACGCAGATACCCAAGGGGGCGTTCAGCACCACTCGGGCGCGGCGGACCGGCCGCTGCAACAGGCAGTGACCGGCGAGGTGGCGTGCGCATCGTAGCTCCACCATCGGAAACCCGCCGCAGGACCAGATCACGATACAACGCCTGAAACCCGGCGACATCGGCAACCACGTCGTCATAGATGACCTGTCCTCGGCTGAGAATCACGGCGCGTCTATTCACCGCAGCCAGAGTGCCGATATGGTGCGTGGTCAGAAGTAGGGTGCACCCTTCCTCGGACAGTCCCGATAGCAACTCGGTCAGCCCGTCGGCTGCCAGAGGGTCCAGCCCGGTATAAGGCTCGTCAAGCAACAGCACCCGGGGGCGATGCAACATAGCCCGAGCGACTGCCAAGCGCTGCTGCATTCCCCGAGAATAGCCGCGCACCAGATCATCCCGGCGGTCCGCCAGATCCACGCGTTCCAGAAGTTCCGCAATGCGCGCATCCGAGTCCACCAATCCATACATCCGCGCGTAGAAAAGTAGATTCTGCTGAGCAGAGAGATCGTCATAGAGCAGCGTACGGTGCGACAGGTACCCGATCTGCCGGCGCACCGTCGACCCCGCCTTCAGGGGATCAAGTCCGGCAATGCGCACCGTCCCAGAAGTGGGTCGGGCCAGCATCGCCACTATGCGCAGCAAAGTGGTCTTGCCGGCGCCATTGGGGCCCACCAGGATCACGAATTCACCGTCCCCCACCATCAGATTCACCCCGGCAAGTGCCGCCCGTGGGCCAAACGACTTGGTGAGGTTTGAAATCTCCAGCATCATAGCACGGTCCGAACTCTTGAGGATAAAGGAAACACGGCTAGCGTCCTCGCGGCAGATACGAGCGAACTTTGCGCTTGATCGCTGCCTGCTTGCGCTCGTACTCTTGATCAGTCAAATCGTCGTTAGCATATCGCTCGTCGAGAGCAACAATGTCCGCCACGGTGTCACGTGCGGCGTCAAGCATAGGTGGTGTCGGCTGAGCCTGCCAGACCTGATAGGCCACGAGGGCGGCGACAACCAAAATCACGCCTCCAATGAGCGCCTCACTGCCTGGATCGCGTTGTCGTGGTCCAGATGGATCGGCAGGTACCGCGGCTTCCATCGACGCGGACACGTCGCTGTCCTGCGGAACAAAACGCAGCATGAACGGTACACCCGCAGGATACGGACCCGCAGTATAGGACGCAGCAGGTCCCATTTGCGTGTCCATCATGCCGCCGAACTCCACACCGGGGCCCTCCAGTCCAATCTCACTACCGTTGACGATGATCACCACTGACTTCACAGGAACACTCAGCTCACGGGTGAGCTCAAGGCCCTCCTCATACGTGAGCTCGTAGCTGAAATCCACGTCGATCGTCGCCGTCCCCGGCGGAATCGGAAGGCTGTCGGCAAAGCTCGTGGCGCCGCCCACGAAGCGCTCACCCAGACCCAGCCCATCAAAGGCTAGACCCACCGCCGCCGGCGGCACTGTGAAAGCTACGGTGGTTCGCCAATCCCCATCGCCCTGGTCTGCACCGATGTAGGTGCGCTCCCCGGTGTTTCCGAGCAGGTAGTACTCGGCAATCTGCAACATGTCTCCCGTCGGGACGATGAATAGATGTGCCTGATCGATCTGCACGAGGGAGGGATCGTCTGTCGTCTCATAGATCCGGATATCGGCAACGACCTCGCCGTCAAGGTTGGTCGGTTCGGAGTAGTAGGTGACATCCTGATAGACAATGCGCGCCATGAAATCGTTACCGGCTTCTGCCTCAAGATCCGCGAAACGGAAGGTGCCTTCGGCCTCCAGGGTGGATGTGTAAGTATTCGTCCATTCGGCGCCGCTGAAGAATCTGAGGGTCACGGGAGAGCCCCCAGGAATGGTGCCGCCGGGCGTTCCGTTCGTCACTGAGCCCGTAACAACCCCATCGCCAGTCGCCTGAGCTGCAACACGACTCGTCCATAGAGCGCACAGCAACAGTGCCACCGCCCCCCCCAGCAACCACCCTCTCGTCAACCGCCTCACTATAGGTCTCCCTCTGCCAATCGCCTGCCGCATTTGGGGCAGAAAACGTGATCCGACTCTACACGCCGTCCGCAGTACGGGCAGAAGTTCACCGGTTCGCTTTGATCCATCGCCTCAGCCGCCACATGGCTCACTGATGGATCAACATCACGCTGCACGGTTGCGCCCGCATCCACGCCGGCCGGCTCGAAAGCATCATCGGCAGCCACAGCGTCAGAGCGCATCTGTCGCACCCACCTACTGATAACGCGGTCAATATCAACACGCTCGCGGCGGAAGGGGCGTGCTACATAAGCCACGACAAGAACAAAGGCTGCCACACTGGTCAGGATCGTTCCAAGGCTCACGGTTTGCCCTCCATCAGTTATCATGCGAGCCGAGCAGCGCATCAAGCTCGACACTCAGCATCTCGGCAGTCACCCCACCGACGTGGACATACGCCACACGGCCCTGTTGGTCGACGACGAACGTTTCCGGGATGCCGGTGATGCCGTACAGCCCCGCCACGCGGTCTCCCGCATCCATGCCAACCGGGTACGTCGTCCCGAATTCATCCAGAAAGGTCTCGACGGCCGCTTGCTCATCCTGGTAGGCAACGCCCACAAAGCTCACGTCCCGGTCGGCGTAGGCCTCCCACGTCTCCTGCAAGTCCGGCATCTCGTCTTTGCACGGCGGACACCAGGTGGCCCAGAAATTGACCAACACGACCTGACCGCGAAGATCCTGAAGTGAGAGTGCTCTGTCATCGAGAAGCGTCAGACGGAAATCGGGCGCCGGCTGTCCTACCAGGGGCCGCCCTACGCCATCCGCGATCTTCCCGTGAGGGGCACCCCACATTGCCCAACCCGCGCCGGCGAGCAGCGCTATGCCAACCAGAACAGCTATCGTGTTTCCCAGACGCGTCTTCAGTCGCGGGGAGACGGCCAGCGCACCACCCGCCAGGAAAACAATGCCCCCCAACCACAGGAAGTTGACCAGCGAGTTGATCACAATCTTGAGCGCAGCTACATCACCATCATCGGACCACCCGGACAGAATCATGTACAGGTCCTCGCGGATCCCGGGGCGCAGCGCCGGCACGGTCAGCGATTGATCGCTGCCCAGATAGCGGTTCAACCGTGGCTGCAGCCCAGCCAGATACTCGCCATCGCGGTAGACCGAGACCACAGCACTGGTTGAGGTATGATCGTCGACAAGATCCTGCTGCAGCTGCTCGTAGACCAGCACATAGTCCCCCACGGTGATGGGCTGCGTGAGCTCAAGGGATCGCTCCTGCTCAAAGGGATAGAGGCGCGTTCCTATGATACCCACGGCCATCAGAACTACGCCCACGTGCACGAGATATCCGCCATACTTGCGCCGCTGCTGGCGGAAGAGCCCCCACAGCGCATTCAACGGCGCCTCGCCCGTGCGCCGCGCGCGCGCCACCGT